>Ga0126342_10006951_pt1 | contig 20160 bp, 27 predicted proteins | sample Cyp1metagenome_FD_92528 | JGI IMG/M metagenome (GOLD analysis project Ga0126342, IMG submission 92528) | Coral microbial communities from Lord Howe Island, Old Settlement Bay, Australia - Cyphastrea 1 metagenome | ecosystem: Host-associated > Invertebrates > Cnidaria > Coral ...
ACTGTTCCCTCCAGATTGAGCTGAAATGCCTATCAAAGTAACATACCAAAACCCAGGTCTGGAGTACGATGAAAACATGGTATGCGAAGATTTTCTGAATATGGGAATGTTGCCTTTAGAAAACTATGGAAAACTCACTATTTCGACTGGGCCATTTTCAATAGCAAACTGATAAACTGTAAACGTTTACCAGAGGGTATATGATATTCTGGATATTCTGGTGATCTCATCGTCCATCCTTACGGGACCCTTGATGAGAGGCTCTCCTGGCCAGAGCTGCAAGTGGCCCAATTGGGGGAGGAGGTGCCATGTTTCGATCTTTTTGGGGCTTACTACGATTTTTTTCAATCGGTTGTCAGGTAATCTCTCTCTCTCTCTTTTGTGATACAACTATATATATATATATGAATTTGTTTATTTACTTATTTATCTATTGATTTGTTTATGTATTTGTTTGTTTATTATAGCTAAGAATATGTATCGGATTAGTACTATATGTAATATTACATAGACAAGGTGGGTGCGACCGGTCGATAGCTAAGTTGGGGCAGAAGGGTGGGTCACCACCTGTGGTAGGCAAAACCTCTGTCAGAAAGCCTAAAAAAGGGATAGTAATCAAAACAACAACAGCAATTGATGATTATGTAATTGAAACAGGACAAAACGAAGCCACAAGCTATAAGAGGACATGAGTGATACTGTATACCATCTCATATAAACCCATTATTGGGGCACCAGACCAAAAACAGTGGTAAGCCCCATAGGGACGAAGCATTTCCAGGTCAAAAAAAGGGTACCTAACCCATTCGCCCAGCCGAAGTTGGCCAGTCGTAACGCCAGGAAAGGCATGCCATTCACACCACGGCTCTGTATGGCGCTCGGCTTTCAGCACAAAGGGGTCTCGACCAAATCAGTGGCTGCCATTGAAGGAACCGAGGAATCGACACAGCTAGAAATTAGACCTCTTGCATCTTCTTGCGTTCTTATAGTAAGTATCACTTGAGACCGTGCCATAGGTTCATGTTAGCATACCTCAGGAATAGCATGCAGTTCCATGTTGGATTTGGGGAGTGTAGTAATCACAGTATAACAAAAGTACTAAGTACAACCGACTAAGTGTCAAGTACAACTGACTAAGCGTCGAATTGCTCAACATGTGAATTGCTTCATATCTCTTAATCACGGACCTGACCTCTCAATCCTTACTGTGTGGGGCAATGCCGAGGTCATCCTTGCTGCAAGATGTTCAGGTGCCGTGTTCGTCTTGCGCCGGGCGAGCGGGGTTCGTTCGGTGGAAAAAAAGGTTGATTTTGATATTTATAGCTAGTGTGACCTATGAACTAATGACCACATTTGGTAATGAAATCTCACTTGGAGTGGCTAAATCCATCCAAATCTCGCATAAAAACCTGATTTTGAGATATTTTCAGCGGGCAAATCCGGCAAAATCCGAAAATGATCCACCGGGCCTCACCGGGCCTCGCCGAGGATTCTGCCGCACCGGCAGATCCACCGATTTGTCGCGGGCTCAGCCGCTGGTGACTTCAACCAATGAAAACATCCGTGGGGGGATTTGACCCCTGGATTTAGTGGATTCACCGTTTTTTTCGCCAACGAAAAACTGGGGAGTTGACCTGTTTTAATAAAAGAATTGGGATTGTCATCAGCTGGAAACTCAAACTGCCAGAATGGGGACTAAAACAGGAACTCCCCGCGGTTCTAGGGGAACTTACTTTTTTGACATAGAACTTACATACCTCATGACCTGTCAAGCCCCACACATCAGGGGGATGGATTGTTTTTTTCAACGTTGGGCTGCTAACTGTTGTGCTGGAAGCTTCACATCACCCGATCCTCACAGAAAAGGTGGGGATGGAGCGCATTGAGGGTGTCCAGTGTTCATGAGGATATTCAGAAAATAGACGAATTATTAGGCTCTCAATTCATCCATAGAAATGTGCATGTCAAAACGTTTGGTTATTGCACCCGCTTCGAGGGTTAATGTGCTCCTGCATACGCAATGCCATGTAATTTTAGTTGGGGTACTGTATCTTCCAGAGAAATGCTCAACACCCCCAGCAAGAGGAAGTGGCATGTTTCAGGAAGCCAGATGGGGAAGCGCTAAAAGTCTAAGCGATTGAAATGACCACCGACACAGTGGCAACTCGGAACTTCTTGGCCTAGAGATGTGACTGAACCACGCATCACTATGCATCGGATTAGACAGAAGTCACAATGGGGGGGTAGCCAGTAGCCAGACACAAAAGTAGAGAGAGAGAGAGAGAGCGAGGTTCCATGTATGGGTGTGGATGCACATCGATCTCTAAAGGGAATCAACATTGACCTCAAAGTACACATTACAACTAAAATGTAGCAAGATTTTGGAGCAACAGGGTAACTTGGCAACTTCGCGGTATAAATTCTAGGAATTTGTTGTGGATAGATATCTTGCTGTTTATGGAAGGCTTTCCTTTCACAGCGCTAAATGGTTGGTACCCGCCAGCAAATAGACTGATAGATATGAAGGCGAACCATTTGTAGTAGGGAACCCCGTGCATTTCCACAGCTATGTTAGTTTACTGGAGGGTAAGTATTGATGTATTCCCAGCTCTGGTGGGGTTGCAAAACCAGTTCCCAACCTGTCTCCATCGGGAATTGCCATGGATGAAGCGACTGGATCAAAAGAACGATGGAGTGAGGATCCCAAGTGCAAGAAGCCTGGGAATGGATCGGAACGTCACCAGCTTTGGGATTGCTTTGTGGCCAAACCCAAGGGAAGTATAGTTATACGAGTCATAAGTGGATTGATAAAAGGAAATAGAGAGAGAGAGAGAGATCCTGAAACCGTCTCACCATTACTATAACCATGTGTCATGTGCCACGCAAGAGTAATTATGCAAAAGGTTAGTGCCCCCAAAATGGGGCTGGTCATTGGGACATTGAGATGTGGGTATGGGTCAAATATGACAAACAAATGCTAATTGTTAGCATCCACTTTGTTGTCTTTGAAAGAATCACCCAGCCCACAGGGCCCCAAGCAAGATCTTCCAACCATCCATGTGAAGGCTGTCATTGTTGGATTTTCCATGGAGATCTTCCCAGAGTTGCTAAGCATGACTCGCAATATTTGGCACCTGGCAACATCTACAATTCTGACCCAGAGGTAGGCCTCGAAGATTGCCAGTCCTTAGATGAAAGTGATCTTAGAACCTTTAAGTCATGGCAGGGTCATGGCAGAGTCTATGTTGGTTGGGCTCCTTCTAGGCTGTCACTCTGTTCGCAGGGTAGCTTCCCCGCGTGCCGCGCTGCGCGAGCAGCTTGCAGTGGGCGCACATTTGTGGCGACGCCTGGCGATATTTTAGTGAGTTGAGAGGTTGCAAGCCTTGACAAATCTAAAGGTAACGTGGTTGTAATATGGTTTATAACTTACAGCCATGTTAAAAGTTAAAACCCCTCATATATTGCGATATACCCTGTTAGTAATATATGAAGAAACGCATTAACCGTACGCCAACCAACAAACTGACCAGGGTCTATGTGAGCTGGGGAGATGGTAAGTGGATGATGATCATAGTCCATCCATATTTGTTTTGGGGCTATCCATATCCCTTTGATCATGTTTATCTCCTTATGAATTATCAGCTTCACAAACATAGTGATTGGCAACATACCAGCTGATCCGGCTGGGTGTGTTTGTTGCCATCTGGCACCTCCAAGTCCAAAGGAGAGTTGTATCATTTTTTTTACATCTAAGTCATCTAAGTATCGTAAATATGGGTGTAATATGGATAGATTTTTGGACCATCTTGGACCAACCAGACAGGGAGAGAGAGAGAGAGAGATAGAGTAGAAAGAGAAAGAAAAAAGAAACATGGCATCATGGATACACAAACCTCAAGCAATTGCATTGATGATATTGATGCATTGTAAAACATGCCTGGCACTTTTTTATTATGACTGATGGAGCACCTTTGTGTCGTACAGGTCAACAAATCCAAGATAATGATCCATCAGTGAGACTTGTGAATGTTGTATATTGTATCTGGATGTGTTTGGCATCATTCGGCCTATCTACTCGTACCTATCTTATTTAATTTAGTTCAATTAATCTAACCTCATTTATCTATCTACCTGGCTTGCCGTCTAACCATCCGTCCATCTATCCATCCATCCATCTATCATCTATCCATCTATCTACGCGTTGGTTCTATGATGTTCTATGTATAGTATGTATTATATCAAGTATATGTATCGTAGCTGTATACTAGCTGTTTCAAGTTTAGGATATAAGCCATTTGCATCTATTTGCGTTGATTTGCATCCATTTTCATCCACTGCAACCATTTGCATCACCAGTTGTAAACATACATAGATCTAGATCGATAGATCGACAAATAGATAGATAGATAGATAGATAGATAGATAGATCCGATAGATAGATAGATAGATAGGTAGATAGATAGATAGATAGATCCGATAGATAGATAGATAGATAGATCCGATAGATAGATAGATAGATAGATAGATCCGATAGATAGATAGATAGATAGAAAGATAGATAGATAGATAGATCCGATAGATAGATAGATAGATCGATCCGATAGATAGATAGATAGATAGATAGATAGATCCGATAGATGGATAGATAGATAGATAGATAGATATATAGATAGATAGATAGATAGATCCGATAGATAGATAGATAGATCCGATAGATAGATAGATAGATAGATAGATCCGATAGATCCGATAGATAGATAGATAGATAGATAGATAAATAGATAGATAGATAGATAGATAATGGATAGATGGATATAATGGATAAAATGATATATATATATATATATGGCTGCCCAAAAGAAGATTGAAAAGTACAACATCACTGATTTTTTTAGTAGGACATGTGCTTTTCTACCTTTTTTTGCCTGCCATCTGCTGTCACCCTCCGCATCCCTTGGTGTTCGCTCCTAAGGAGACGCGCCTTCCTGGGTGTTGCCGGGGTTCTTTGCGCCTTCTGTATGAGGTGGCCATGGTCGTCTAAAGATATAGCATTGTAAAACAGCAGTCACCAAGAAAGCAGGAAGAAATACCTATAGTTTACTTATACTTATTGTTTACTTATAGTCTACTAATTTTCTAATTTTCTTGTTGCTGCACCCCTAACTCGTATCAAAATGATATCAATTGACCAATTTATTCTTAGGGTGGGTGGAAAGCACCAACCAGTCTTGATGACAATACTCTCTGGTAATCTATCAGTTCGCTACTTAACATGGCCCCTGAAAGTAGATCATTTATGATTCTATTCTGATCATTTAAACTCATTTGAAGAATTTAATTTGCTTGTTAATCATGATATTTGTCCAGTTCGCCCACTGGCCATTCCCAGCGTCATTGGATTGGTCTAAGGGAAATCTATCGGAAACCATTGTTTTATCTATGATCTACCCTCTGGTAATTTAACATAGCTATTGAAAATGGCCATTTATAGTGGATTTTCCCATTAAAAATGATGATTTTCAATAGCTATGTTAAATTACCAGAGGGTATGGGGATTTCCTGTCACTTTTCCCTCTCAAGACCCATGAGCTCTCCATCTCCAGGCCCGACACAGCGGCCGTGCCGCGTCTGAAGGCGTGGGCTAAGCCTGGCTGACTGCGTTGCCTGAAAACATGACATGGCAAAGAGGGATTTAAGCCGCACACATGGTGGTATAATGTGGATAAATTGCTATATCATATATATATATATATACATATGGATATATATATATATATATAAATAAATATATGGATATATAATGGACATATAATGGATATGTATACTGTAATGGGTATATAATGGATATCATACAAATCTAATGGATATATAATGGATATATAATTGGCATTTAAGGTGCCCTCTGGTTATCTAACGGTTTGCCGTGCATAAAGGATGGAAAATGGCCATGTTCAATGAGTAGACGATCTGCAAATGGGTAATGAGGGTTGTTGGAACATGTTCCCCAAAGATGACCCAATTGCCACAGCTAAGTAATAACTGTCCTTTACATGAACATTTTAGAATATATGTATGTATATATATATACATATTTATTTACATATATATATATATATACATACATATGTGAAGGCGACGCAGGCGACCCAACAATCAAAAATTCAATTTTCCTCCAAAAGTTGCAGTACATAAGTTTACAATTTGGAGAATGCATACACCTGGGTTTTGCTACATTGTTTACCTTTCCCCACGGTCATCCACATGACTGGGTTTACGGTGTCGGAATCGACCTGTCAAGCCACCAATTCCAAGCAGTCAAGAATCACCAAGGGATGGAAATTGGTCATGAATTAGCCATGATTATCCATGAGTCAGCCATTGGTCAATAATTCAATGGCATAATCCAAATGCATCAGCCATAATCATTACCAAATGATTTTTTTTTCACCAATGCATCAGCCATCATCCACATTTTTGGGTCAAGCCATGCCCGTTGGCAGTTCACCTGGCAGGTGGCGCCTATGGTTCCGGCGAAACCTTCATGGAGCATTGTCCAGCTACTAGCGGATTAGGAGGGAGGGAGTTATATGGAATGGTTCCATCTGTACTGTATGTTATTATGGTAGGTATGTTACTTGATGTTACTTGAACCATCAAGTACTAACCGTTACTATAACCATGTAACCATTAATGTATGTTTTTTTAGAGTTTCTTCGAGTTTTTAATGGTTAGTGTCTTACTACTGGTCACTGCTGTTTCATAATGGTGAATAAATATCAATGTTGATAATGATGATGAGTGGTTGCTATGAGAGTTTTTTCTCCGGTAATCAAACGTGGCTGGCTGGAAAATCCTCTATCAATTGTCAATGGGGAGCTTTTAATAGGACAATCATCTATCAATGGGGGATTTGCATTGCCACGTTTGATTACTGGAGGAGGGTAATTTTAAAGATTGATTTTTTCAGTGGCCTAATGAAAGCCAACTACATGCTAGTTGACAATGAGTTGAAATTTTACGATTTTCCAAAGAATGCACAAGTTGTCTACACGTTTGGTATGAAACTTGTGAAACCATCCGATTTGTTGTTCGAACCGTTATGCCATTTTGGTCTTCGATGAGGTCTTGCCATTCGAGTATTTGTAACTAAACCCAACGCCAAACCATCCCCAATGTTTACTAAACCACACCCCAACTGGGATTTTCTAATATGCCGTGTACTTCATTACTGTATTTCAACGGAATATTTTGTGTTCCCAAACTTGGCAGTGTTCAAAATCCCTGCTTGGTTTGATTTTATAGTAACCGCCTTTTATCCGGGGATTATACTGGCATACACTAAGCTTATATCTTGGGAAGCCTTGTTGGTTGATGACTAGTCACCCCCAAAAAAATTGGGGACTGATCCCAACCCTCACCATCCACAGAAAGTGCTCAGGCTGGCAGAGCTTTGTGACCAGCAAGGTCCCACAGAGGTGCTACGTTCCAAAGGTGTGGCGTTGGTGCCACGGGCCTTTGAGGCGCGAGCCGGGAAGGTCAAAGCAGTAGATATGGATGTTTCCATCAATGGGGGTACCCCAATAGCTGGATGGTTTATAATGCAAAATCCTAGGAAAATGGATGATGTAAGGGTACCCCTTTTTGGTAGGAAACCCCCATAGGTGTGACTTGTTTTTAATATGGGTAGGCAGCGGCAAAGAATGGATTGGTTCAGCGCGGATGGGGATGATGTGGGATTTCAAAAGCAAGAATGGGGACTTGAGCAGGACAAATTGTGATACATTCATAGGCACACATATTTTCATAATATAATTATATATATATATACACGTGCATATATAGTTATATAATTATTTTTATTATGCATAATTTTCTATAACACATACAAATAGCAGCATATGCATATATTTTATTACAGGACCATAATTATCGCTATTATGATTACTATTTCTTGTATTAGTCGTAGTATTATTGCCAGTGCTATTAATATTTAATAATTGTTAGCACTATATAATATTATTACAATTTTCTATACTATTATTTATTATGATTCTTATTATGCACCTACATATGCATACGGCAAGACCGGAAGTTCACCAGACAAACGCCATCATTTATCCTCATGGCACCGTCATTAGATCATCTACAAACTTGTGAAATCTTGGGATTGTTTCCTGGAGGCCTACCCAAAGCTCACCAAAAATGGCAGCCAGACACCGGGGTCCTGGATTCTTCCCCTTGAGGCGAAAATGTTGGACAAGTTGTTCGGCAGATTCCTTCGCCCCGCGGCCTATCATGGGGGTAAAATCACGGGGGGTCTCCGGCCATTTGGAGAGAGAAAAGGACCATGTTGTTTTTTCACGATGGATTTTCGCTGGCTAAGCAGAGGGACCAAGATTAATTCCATTGGCACTTTGCTGGGGTGTTTAAGCCCAGTGCCCTGGAGGCCTGGAGGAACGTGAACAACTGAACGTATCTGGGCGATTGCGAGAGGGCCAGAAGCCGGGACAGTATGGATCATTTGGTTTTCCCATCCCAGCAACACTAGAAGATGGGGACTTACTTTGCATGGCAGTTTTTGTTAAAAAAAACATGATCTGAAGAACACTCTTATTCATGATCTGAAGAGCTGCAGTGGTTTGATGAAGACACTGTGTGTTTGCAAAGTTTTGGGTTCATACCCGAGACCCGAGACCTCCTGAGAGATATACATATACTGTATATATATATAATATATATACTATTAGTAGTGACGTAGTGACCCACCAAGAAACCTGGTGTAATTTGGTGGGTTTGCTCTGTTTGGGTTCAGTACATGGGGGATGCCCCCCGATAATCAAAGATGGCAGGTTATAGCTGGGAAAATCATCGAACTAAAGGGGGGCTTTCAGCAAGCCATGTTTGATTACTGGAGGGTACTAACAGGAAGATGGGATGACTTAGGTTTTGATGTATCTTTGAATCGTTTAGGCAAGTCTTGCGTGGAAGGTCACTTTCACTTGTTGACAGCCTACTTGTGGCATTGACTGAGCCATTGGCAGTGACTTTGGAATAAGATGGAATGAGCAATTGGAGTCTAGGAATGTTTGACATATTGATGGTGGTTTCCTGAAATAGGGGTACCTATAAATCATCCATTTTAATATAGTACCTTCCATTATAAACCATCGATTTGGGGGTAACCCCATGTATGGAAACCTCCATATATTGTGCTTTCCAGAGCCATCAAATTCCAACGGTATTCCAACGGTTGATCCTTGTCGCGCTGGTCGGTTGATGAATGAATATAGAGGCTGGTTTTCTTTTCAAGAATTGCATATATCTATATCTCTATCTATCTATATATATATATATATAGGTCCCCACAACTTTGTGTGGGGTTTGATTCTGTATCCCGGGTGCTCCGCCTCCTCCTCCTCCCGCCTCCTCTTGCACACACCATCTTTCACACACACTTTGTCCACCACCATCTTTCACACACACTTTGTCACACACCATCTTTCACACACACGCACACACACACACTTTGTCAACCACCATCTTTCACACACACTTTATCACACACCATCTTTCACACACACTTTGTCCACCACCATCTTTCACACACACTTTGTCACACACCAACTTTGTCACACACCATCCTCACACTTTGTCAACCACCATCTTTCACACACTTTGTCACACACCATCTTTCACACACACTTTGTCAACTACCATCTTTCCCGCGCTCTACACTTTACACACTCCACACTGCTAACTCCACACTCCACACTTTACACTCCACACTCGTTAGTTTACACTCCACATTCCTTCCACACTCTACACTTTACACTCCACACTTTACACTTTACACTCCACACTTTACACTCCACACTCCACACTTTACACTCCACACTTTACACTGTACACTCCACACTCCACACTTTACACTCCTCACTCCACACTCTACACTCTACACTCCACACTTTACACTCCTCACTTTGCATTCCACACTTTACACTCCACACTTCACACTCCACACTCTACACTTTCCACTCCACACTCCACACTTTACACTTTAGACTCCTCACTCCACACTCCACACTCTACACTTTACACTTTACGCTCCACACTTTACATTCAACACTTCAAACTCTACACTTTACACTCTACACTTTACACTCCACACTCCACACTCTACACTCCACACTCTACACTCCACCACACTCTACACTTTACACACTCCACACTCCCCACCCCACAGTCCTCACTTTACACTCCACACTCCACTCTACACCTTCCACTCCACACTCCACACTCTACACTTTACACTCCACACTCCACACTTTTCACTTTACACTCTACACTCCTCACTCCACACTTTACACTCCACACTTTACAGTCTACACTCCACACCCCACACTTTACACTCCACACTTTACACACCACATTCCACGCTCTACACTTTACACTCTACACTTTACACTCGACACACCACACTCTAGTCTCCACACTGTACACTCCTCACTTGACACTTTACACTCCACACTCCACACTGCACACTGCTAACTCCACACTTTACACTCCACACTCTACACTCCACCCTCTTCCGCATTCCGCAGTCTACAGTGCACTGGTACAGTAATAGGGGAAAAATGCAGACTGTTCAAATAACTTGTTTCACAATAGTGTTCTACGTGACTGCATTCGGGTTCGTGGACTGCATCTTGTTAATATATAATATTATATATATATAAGCGAAATGGTACCAAACCGGTTACTCTATGGTTAAACTGAATTGGCACATAACCATTGATCGATCACCACGACGAACCAGGAAATGAGATTTGGAGATCTCCGCGCAGAGCGGACTCCAGTGCACTTGCCTTTCCAGGAGCCAAAATCCCGAGGCCGCCCTTGGCAGATCTACGTCTCCATCGATTAATTTCGCAACAAAACAATTCAATTGCATGTCCTATTCACGTTTAAAGCACCATGACCAGTCTCATTCTTCTTGAAAATAGATATAGGAATTAAGATGTCTTCAGATTTTCCTCCTCGACCCAAAACTTGTGAGTTTGGCCCCCAGATCCTTAACAAGTCATACTGAGCTGGTGGCTATCCATCCCTATCCATCTCCCCCATGCGATTTGGCCAGCAGCAAGGAGCCCTTCTCCAGCTTGCCACTGCTGGGGCAAGACGAATCCCTGCGAGATGTGCTCACGGAATATCTGGGCGATGAAGTGGAGCGCCTTGGACGCGCAGGATGGAAAGCGCCAGGGATTTTTCCGCCACGAGCCTCCCAGGTTGGAAAGCGCCATGGTCATCAAGGTGGGCCCTGGCACCTTGGGCTGCGTAAGCATGTGAATCTCCATGGTTACCCGTGTTTATAATTTGAAAAGTATGGGGACATCTTTTAGAAATGTGGGTAGCATGGGAACATCATTTATAAATGTGACTAGTCTATAATTGGAAACCAAAATAGGTGTTAATCAGTATATTAACGATGGGATGCAGTGGGAAAATAATCTAGAAATGGAGGTAGATCTGAAATAATGGAATATATTAGGATAAATCATGAGAAATGATCTTTAAATTGTGTATATGATGGGATAATATGGGGACCGGATAAAGCACGATAAATCTAACACCCATCATAAACCATTGTGGATGCAGGGGATGAAAGGACATTTTTGGGACCGTAAAATGGTGTTTAATATGAACAGGGGATGGGATGCAGATGTTTATATAAGATTTTTCCTTTTCTAACGCTTCTGTCAATGCAGTATCATGCAGCATTATGCAGATAAATTGGTCATCTTAGGGTTTTTGTTTAACGATTAATATGTTGTGAATTTACCCTGCACCTGGCAACATCCGATATGAAAACATCTGTAGGCTTGGCCGTGTTGTGCCGGCCTGGGGCCCTGGGGGCATCCTTTTGGGAAATTGCTGCCGCCATGTGCCGCTGCTCTGAGGCGCCAATGCCCAGAGTGCTCACATGGACACGGAAGATCCGGGAAGTTTGTCGGTGCACGTCCCCTTGCAACCGCTGCATAAAGGCTGACACTTTTATCAAGATTTGATGGGTGATTTTTCGTCAATGACGTGTTTTTTTTGGCACAAGAAAAGAGGTGATACCTTTCAGGGTTGAAGTGTCTTGTGTTTTTCTTTCTGCCTTTCCTTTATTTTACTGATCTTTGTCTCCCTTTCTTTATCCCTTAGATGGCCCGTTTGTTCTTTCTTTCTTTCTTTTGTTCTTTATTTCTTTATGTGTTCACTTTTCTTTCAATGTTCTTTTACTGTTCTTCCACTTCTATCGCTATTCTATTATATATGATGCCCTTTTTTGTGTCTTTTCACTTTTTTCTCTTTCTCTTTTCTTCCTTTCACTTTTCCTTGTTCATTTGTCTTCCTTTCTCCAGCTTGAAACGGAATCAATCTGCACTGCCTGGGTAGACAAGAGGCCGTCCAAGAATGCATCGCAGTATCGGCAAATGGTTCAAAGATCCTTTTTGGTGAAAACCTGTGACTCACTCTGTGTCAGAAGCAATGAGAGAGGCTTGTTTCCTTGATTGGTTGTGCATCCTTATACCCTTATACAGCGCTGCATAGATCATAGTGGATCATATGGGAGCACGCCGGATCATTAGATTAGAATTGAATAAGAACCACTGTACAACATGTTCGGCATGTTGTTGATGGTTTCCATATTTTCCATCATAGCAGGATCATTTCTTAACGACCTCACTCCGACGTCACTGGAACGATGGGTATTTTAATTCCGGTACCGGCTATTCTTTGTGTGCATGTCCGGCGTCTTGAGTTTGATGGTAAGAGAAGTCCAAGTTCAATCCCTGCAATTGTTTGTCTTTTTTAGTCTGTAGTAACAGCCAAAAAGATAGACAAGTGAGACTCCCACTGAAAATTGTGATATAATATATATATATATATATGTTTTGTTTTATTTTTTCCTGAGCCATACTATATATATAATATAGTTTTATTACATTTATATACATATACATATTTTATCATATATTGCACATGAATTTACTAGGATTTGCACGGCTACTCAACTTATCCAAACACTTACAACTGGTATATAATAACTATCCCATATGTTATCATATGTGTGCAATGATTGAAATGTAAATAATGAACTACACAATGACAAGATACGTATTATATATATATACATAGACAAGACATATGCAATATATGGAGATTTCCTAAACTAGGTGTACCCCTAAGTCATCCATTTTAAGATTGTATTTTTCATTACAAATCATCCAGCTATTGGGGTATCTCCATTTTTGGAAACCTCCATAGCCTGCACCCCCCGCAGACTTTGCCTCAGACTTCGCACCGTTGTCCTTCCTGCTGTCCACGCATGATGACCCATCAATCCTGGCTACAGCAGCGCCAAAGATGAAGCGTGGCTGGGACTGCCATGGAACCGATTAATCCTGCCATTTATATCCTGAGACATGGCGGTTTCCCAGCCATTGGCCATTCCCTGAAAAACTTTTAACTTTTGAGCTTTATTGGAGATATGACAATTTAATCATTTTATATCACTGTCATTGATTCAATTTATAGATACATAACAGTTATACATAACCACCAAAAATTAAACTGCTGGCGAGCTGGGAATCAACAAGGACCTGGAGGGATGCGTGGTCCCGGCTTATCTTCTCCTAGGAAAACAATTAACAATAATTATTGTATTTTGGCAGAACAATCAAAACATATCAAAACTAGATGTCATGGTACCAACTAGGCCATTTGGGACCACTATCTTCCAAAGGGCAGTTTGAAGTGACAGGATTCGAACTAGAAAGAAGACACTGGACAAACAACAATATAGTAGTGGCGAATCATGTGGCTTTCATGTCCTTAAACCGCTACTGACAGAAGAGCCACTGCCTTCAAACCGGGAAAATCCTTCAAAATGGGTTTCACCGTGGGTCGCAGCACAGTGGCAGAATGTCTGTAAAAAAAGTGCTACCATTGACAATGAGTAATTAAATATGTGGCCGTGACAAGTGCCAAAGAATCATCTTACATGGGGAGATATGTTATTCAATAGTCTTTGGACTTCCTGGTGTTTTTTTCCATATTTTGTGCCCGTGAATTCGGGCTGGAAACGCGCTGGAAAATAGTCTCTCCAAGCAAGAAAATTGCTTTTCCACGCCGAACCACGCGCACTTTGTAAAACATCTTGCTATGGCTGTATTTCTCCACCGTTTCAAAAGGCGACTGCATATGTCTAGCAACACCAGTGGAATGAGGTAGGGGGCCATGACAAGTGCAAATCAACCTGCCGCGGCGTAGAAGCAGGGATGGTTGGACCAACTGATTTGATACTATCCATCAATTTAATCGGTAAATTCGACGCCAATAGACCCCGACAATCGATTTCACCTATGTTGCTTGACCATGACAACGTTGGGGAAATTGCCGAGTGTAGGCTTCACTCAATTGCAATTGCAATGCATATTCAAACTCCCACGAGCCCCATTCAAGACTTCAGAATTAGCCAGAATACTGTAGTTCTTTTTCTTAAAGACCATCAAATTGGGTGATAATTTGTTTATTTTGAGACCAGCCGTTTTTTGAAGATGTTTGGCCTCCAGTTGTAGTTTTAATGGTTCCATGGCGGATTTTTATATGGTCTACGTAGACATACCTAGACTCTCCCAAGACAACAGTCCCCTTTGAAAAGTCGTCCAACGTTGCCTAGCAGGAGAAAAGTTGTACAAACCATCCATTGTTCTACGTTTTCAGATGTCATCGGACTAGAACCTGTTCCTGTTCAGGCTATGCATATCTACATGTATAGTTGATATATCTTGATATACTAAAGAAATAGGTAATTCAGATATGTATAATAATAATCATCAATATATATATATAATACAATATATATATACACAGTATCTACCGAAGCCGTCATCCACATTTCCAGAGGCTTGATCCGGGACCAGCAACAAGTGGCCAGACAGAGGCCTCAGTTGTTGCAGATGTGGCAGGGGATTCCTCCGGCACTTTTTTTGGGGACTACAACATGCTTATTTTGGGATTTCAATTATGGTACCTTTAGTCAAGCTTTAACCCATGATGCTGCGCACTTTCACCATTAATGAAGCGATATTAACGAAGATGCTCACAACAATCTGATTGCCATAAACCCCAAGGATCCCCAGAGTATCCTTTCCTTTCTTGTGCCGGTCTTTGCATGGTGAAACATTTCATCTGGTGCTGCCTGCACATGTATGATGTTCCTGCGCATGCCTGCGCATGCCTGCACACTGTGCAGCTACATTCCATCTCACCTTATCATCAGAGGAACCCAGACATGTGCCACAAACATCCACAATTGGAGGTGCAAGGCAATCAGCTTTTCCTAATAGATCATCCCGAAGCCATCCAATCCATCCCGTGTTTTCCCTCAGCATTTTGCTCGCGACTTGGGGCGTCAACGCCGGGTTGGATTCTCCCTATGGGGCTGAAACATCGATGGCTGCAGCTGACGCTGCTGGTCTCCCTCGCTAATGCGGGTTGGCCAGAGACCATCAACCTGGCTGGGATGCAAAGGACCTTGAGCCAGATGAGCCATGGCAAGGACTTGATAGGACTTGGCACGCCTAGGAGGGTAAGATATGTAGGATGCAAAAGCATAAATCCACCATATATAATCATGAATGAATATGAATCATAAACTCATATAGATCATGATACTCGATGATGATCCAATTGTTCCCATTGCCCCCTTTAAGACGTGCCTCTTTGTGGGATCCCAACATGAACAGATCCATCCCCAAACATCCTTCCAGGGGGTCATGTGCCGCATGCAACATGACTTCAGGCTATCATTGAATATTTGCTGTGCTGCAACATGCTTCTTCCAGCCATGTCCACATGATCAGATTTACATAATTTGACAGACACACACACACATATATATATATTATACACACATATACTGTATATGTAGAGTATGTATATTTTGTTGAAATGTGCAGAGCTCAGGATGACCAAAGAATTCCTGCTGATTTCGCGTGGAACCAGCGTGGCGGAATACAAGGTCAAACTCCAGGAGCCGTTTGGTCAGACGTTTTTAGGCGGGTCTGACCCATCTGGAGATGCAGCCGGTTTTTGTGCTATGGTCTGGCACAAGGGATCATTTGTTCAAACCTATCAGTTGCCGATTTCCTTGAAGGATCTTCTAACTGTGTCCATATATATTTATAATTATATAAATATAAATATAAATAAATATATATATATATATATCTATAGTCCCAATTCATAATAGTCCATTAATTCATCGGCCATTTGTTCCATGTCGGTTGTGAATTTCAACTGTTTTGAGGAACACCCGGCTGATGCTGCGGGTTTCAGCAGAGGGACTCAAATTGTTGGATGATTGGCCTTGTTTCATGATAGTTTCACCGCTAGCCAGAGTTCTTTCTCAGGTTGGCCAGATGGTGAGCATTTACATAAATATACATATACATATATACATATATACATATATACATGTATACATATATACATATATACATATATACATATATACATATACATATATACATACATATATATATATATATATATATATCGTCATGATTTGCCAGATGCATCCAGATATAGTGCTTGGTGGTTTGAGATGTTGTTTGCATTGACAATTTGTTACATCTCCCTAGATGCTAAACCCATAGGGCTAGACTGTGGGATGGGTCACGCGACTGCGAACTAACATAACCGGGAGTTATGGTGGATGATAAACTAACATAGCTATGGAAAGATCCACCATTTTTAATGGGAAAATCCACAGTAAATGGTCATTTTCAATAGCTATGTTAGTCATTACCAGAGGGTATATATATATCATTATATATTTATGGCTAATGTGGCTTGTAATCATGTATCAACGAACTTCAACCGACTCAAAAAGCTGGGGAGCACCACCCTTGGTGAAAAAACCGGTGAGGAGAGCATGTCAAGCTTCAACAGCACCTTGTACGCTCTGATGACGGGAGATCCTGCACGAGACATCATCCCCGCACCCAACTCCCAGGCGGAGGGTGCCGGAGGGCGCCGGAGGGCGCCGGAGGGCGCCGGAGGGCGCCGGAGGGCGCCGGAGGTCCGGAGTTCCAATTCTGAATGGATCCTTTTTTTGCTGGTGATTGTTCGTTACTTATACTATATATATATAATAATTATATATATATAATAATTATATATATATATTATCAATTATTATCATATATTCCATGATATTCCCGAGTTCTGTCGGGTGCTGCATCGTGCTTGTTGCTTGTTTCAGCTGTTTTCCTGTTTTTCATTGCTGTCATTGCTACTTTCCTCGCTAGATTCGGTCAACAACGGTCAGGAAAAAATCAATACACATTTTCCTATCATCAGATTGAAGGCATCACTGCTCCTGAAAAAAAATGGTTGGTTCCTTTCACACTTTTCCATAGTTTTCCCGGGAAAAGTCCATCTCACCGCGGTCCATCCATTTCAATCCATAGAGGTGGCCAATGCCCTGCAGAAAGTTTTGGTGGAGTGGCTGCCTATGGAGGAGTTGTTGCGTCACCTGGCCGCCTATGGGGCCCCGCCCATGGCTTCAGCTGTGCCAGCCATGGTGACGCTGATCTCCCAGGATTGGGTGGAATCATTAATCCATGTTCGGGATACCCTCTGGCAAACTAACAGTTTGCTATTGAACATGGCAATTTATAGTTGATTTTCCCATCAAAAATGATGATTTTCCATAGTTATGTTAGTTTCCCAGAGGGTAATGATTTATATGCCCAGCAGGAGGATTTCCAGTGTGGGATGTGTGACCCTGCCATGTTTTGACGATGTTTTGACCATGGCACGGAGAGATAGATGAAGATAGCAACTAGTAGCGGGATGAAATGGCCAACAATGAGCTGCTATTTGTTGGGGTATGTTTCTTGCAATTTGTTGCACATTGTGAAGATGCATGGATATAGTTGGCAACGCGTACCACATTTGCTGGGGGTTGACTGCACAGGAAACCGTGTTACAAGTCGATTTGATGATAAAACCCGTGCAGTCCAAAAAGACATGTGAAACATTGCAAGACATTGTTTCCCGCAAAGTTTTCCTTCAAAGAAAATAATAATTCCAAGTAATGTCAACACCGGATTGATAAACCACCAGGCTGTTTAATTGTGGGGGTACCTTTTTCGTAGCCAATTATCACTATTTTAGGGGACACCCTCCCAATCAATCAGAAAGGGTTTATTTGTTTGGTGTTGACATTATTACCATCCAAACCCAGGGGTACAAGTTGAGGTACCAATGCTGAGACCGTCCGCCGATCGGATGGAACAATTGACATGCCTGTGCTGGAAGAACTGAACTCAAGGACCATGCTGGATGCTCAGGGTTGTTCTGTGGGTACGCCTCAAAATGATTCAACATGGTTTTTCTACCCCAATTTATGGCCACTTTTCCTCGGGGAAGGTGATAATTAAGCATTAGATTTCAGGGGTTTGGACAGCCACAAGTAGCCTCACAATAGTATGAGCTGTTCTCTCTCTCACTTGAAAGATTCCCAAATTTCTCAATTGGAATAGTGGTTAAACGCGATCAATCCACCCACAAAGATGAGATGTTGTTTTTTTTGTTTCTCATAGACACCTTACAGGGAAGCACGTTCATGGTCAATCCACTGTCAGAAGGTCTTCAGTTGGTGCCTCAGAGTGAAATCCTACTTTTGTATTGGTTCGTTCATCGGAACCAAAAATTGGGGAGTATTTACTGTTACCTGGAAAGGGGCTACAGTATTATTGCAACCCCCAAATATAAAACATAAGTAACAGAACATGTTCTTTTTGCACAGGACGGGAGCCTAGATTCCTAGATAGGTAAGTTGATTTAGAACTACACAGGCCAACTAGGTTTTTGTGGTGGATATATCTATAATTAGTTAGTTGGATTGGATGGGGTTCTGCACCAATTTATGCGGCGGTTATCAATGTCTAATGATTTCTTGTTTTGGTGGCTTTGTCTGAAAATAGGGTAACCCCAAAATTTGATGCTTAATCATGATATTTTCATTTATTTGCCATGAAAACTTCTATGTGAGTGCTACACTTTGCAACCGCAAATCATCTATTCGATGGCAAAACAATGGTTTTTGTACAAAAGTGTTTCCTGGTTAAAACATGTTAAAACCACATTTCAACATTTTTTTTAAACCATATTTGACTGCTAGACATACCATCCACCTTGGCAAGACGTGCCAGGAACGTCCCCTTGCTCGATACATCAAATGCTGTGGTGAAGGCTCTGGTGGATGCTGCGCAAGTTTCGGGGGAAACAACCAGCGGGCCACCTGGCGCGAAAAAAAAGATTGGAAATCGGGTGACTGTCCGAACAGTCAGGAAAGCTAGCGAATTGGAGGTTAATCACTGGGAAAATCATCGAACTATAAATGGTAGATTTTCCTTTCTTATGGCTATAACTATGGGTTTTCTTAACCTCCGTAAGTTGCGATATAATTCCCACATCTATGGTTATGTAAAACCCACTTGTTGGTGGAACTGCACCTTCAAGTAGGGGTGCATGGTGGAGCTGGGACTGTGCGGGACAACCTGCACGAACGCCTGAAATTCCAGATGTTTGTTGCTATTTTTTTGCCCTGGAGATGAGTGATTTTGATATTGCTGACAGTTGAACAATTGACATCAGCGTCCAAGAGCCAACGTGAAAGGAGGTGTTGCTTGGAGATCCATTCCACATGAGCACTGCTGCATCAGGCGCCAAACGATTTAGTTTCGACAGATCATAGTGTGATTTTTGCACTGAAACCAGCCAGGCAAAATGTAACCCAACCCAGTCTCCGCCCCCCTGGATGATCCTGCTTAGCATCAATCCAGACCCATCCAATTCCAGTTGGATGACCATATTTGTAAACATATGATATTGCATATGTTTGTCATATATATAATATTATCTATAATCTAATATAATATAATATGATATGATTTAATATAATTTAATAAAATTATATAGTATAATATAATACAATAATAAAATATAATAATATAATATACTACAATATAATACAATATAATTATAATATAATACAATATAATTATCATATAATATAATAATATATAATTTAGTTTAATA
>Ga0126342_10006952_pt1 | contig 20159 bp, 20 predicted proteins | sample Cyp1metagenome_FD_92528 | JGI IMG/M metagenome (GOLD analysis project Ga0126342, IMG submission 92528) | Coral microbial communities from Lord Howe Island, Old Settlement Bay, Australia - Cyphastrea 1 metagenome | ecosystem: Host-associated > Invertebrates > Cnidaria > Coral ...
ACTTTTGCGGCCACTACAGCTTCGGCCCCTGCGTGAATTAATTAATTAATCTCATATGCAACATGCTTGGAAACATGTTGAACGACCTGGCGGAAGCCATACGGCGTTGGACGGAAAAAAAAGGTGAGGAGATTGCGAGATATGTGTGGGAACAAACACTGGATGAGGTGGCGAAGGGCGAGCTGGAAGGACCACTGGCACTGGATGACATCCCGCTGAACGTGCCGCTTAGCAAGCGTTTTGGTGTGGAGCAAGGTGGGAAAGTCCGCTGTGTGGACGATTTTTCAGCTTCTGGAGTGAATGCGGCGGCCCAGCCCCTGGAAAGCCCGAAGCCACACACTTTGGACGTGGTTGCGGGAATGATCTCCACCGTTATGAAATTTGATGGGTCAGGAGAGAAGTGGAACATCCGAAGCTTCGATTTGAAGAGCGCATACTGACAGTGTGCTGTGCACCCCCAGTCACGGAAGTTTGCCGTGATCGTAGTGGGAGACCCCACAACAAAGACCTTGAAGGCATTCCGCCTTAAAGCCCTCCCATTTGGCAGCGTGAAGTCGGTGCACTCCTTTTTGAGAGTGGCACACAACATTTGGACAATCCTGACCACCATCTTTCTGACAATAAAAACAAATTATTTTGATGACTTCATATCTCTTGCAACGGAAGTAGAATCACAATCAGTTGACTTCACGGTGAAAGCTGTGCTACGGATGTTGGGCTGGAAATTCGCTGAGGATGGCCCAAAGGCACCGCCGTTCTCCCCCAAGGTTACTGCATTGGGTGTCGAGGTCAATGTCAGCAGACTGCATCAGGGCTTTACTCTGATCGACAACACTGAAAAACGGACGACTGAGTTGTCAGAAACAATCGCTGGATTTATCAACTCAGGTCGTATGTCCAGGAAGGAAGCTTTGAGATTTAAGAGGCCGGATCCAATTTGCTGCAGGACAATTTCTTGGTAGGGTCGCCAAGCGATGCCTGTCCGCAGTCACGCAGCATGCATACGAAGCTGGAGATGGACGATTGTCCGAGCCTCTTTTATCGGCGCTCACCAGATTCCTTGAACTGCTCCGGCTCAAGATTCCCAGAAGCCTGAGAGCCAAGAGTACATCAACATGGTTCATTTTTACAGATGCATAACACGAACCCAGTGCTGAAAAGGATACAGCTGGGATTGGCGCGGTTCTTGTCAACAGCTTGGGAGAAAAGGGCAGCTTCTTTTCGGAGGAAGTTACAGAAGAAACTTTGACGATGATTAATGTGCCAAAAAGAAAAACATCATTTTTGAATGTGTTTTTTTTCGCAGTTTTCTGCGCAATGTGGTCGTGGAGAGAAAAACTGACTGGGTGTAACATCGTGATCCATATTGACAACGATGGTGTGAGGGACTCCTTCATTTCCTGTCACACCACAAATGACAATGCAGTGCCCATTCTCAACGCATTTCTCCAGTTAGAATTTGAAGCAGCTATGAATACGTGGATAACAAGAGTTCCGACAGAGTCGAATGTAGCCGGCAATCCATCTCGATTTGATGTGACTTCACTAATCCAATGTGGTTGTACAAAAATGTCCTTTAATTCCTGTTCGATGTGGCGAAATAGAAATTGGGGAGGCACCGCGACCTGATTCGCCAGCCCCATGTTGTCAAAAGTGTGCATTTGCTTTTGCTGCTTCTTTAGTGAGGGTCATTTGACACAAGATTAATCAAGCAAACCGCCGGCAAACGATTTAAGTTTGTGGCCAATGTGGCGAGTTTTCATGAGCCAACCGAACGCATCTTTCATCTCAAGTTCACTGTGAACGTCATTTTTCATTGTGACACATGTACATGTTTACCGTCTCATGTTGTCATGTTCAACATGCTTTTGTTGCTGTTGAAAATTTTCACGTCCCACCCTCAGCCACCCAATGAGGGGTTGGGGGTGCCATGCCCAAAGCCAGGCACCGCGACCTGCTTCGCCAACCCCATGTTGTCAAAAGTGTGCATTTGCTTTTGCTGCTTCTTTAGTGAGGGTCATTTGACACAAAATTACAATGTCATCATTTTTGGCATGATGCGTGGATGAACAATTCAAACTCCAAAATGCCGCAGATACTGTTCAACATGTTGCAAATGGCGTGCGAGTGCGAACTAGAAATTTGGCCTCGAAAACGTCGTAAATAAACTGCAGTTGACATATCTTGGTTTTATATGGTTTTATTGGTTTCGAACATGCTGCCCATCCTGTGCGTGCAAAAAAACATCGAAAAACAAATCCCTAGTTGAAAATGATTACATGCGCACAAAATGCAATGCAAATGAAACAAGGGTTCCCAGATACGGCAAAGTGAGGCGCACGTGAAGGAACTGAATCTAACATGTTGCAAATGCATGGGGAGTGAAAAACGTAGATCCCAAATCCCAAATGTTGCAAACAATTAGCAACAAAAAAATCAAATTCCAAAATGTCCTGAGTAACAGAAACAACACAAAACTGAAATGTTTTAAATTCAATAACGAATCAAACATTCCCCTGGTCCATGTTCCCTTCTCTGTGCTTTTACAACATGTTCCTTGTTTGCTGTTTCCATCAAAAACAGGTGATCAATCGCAACCTAAATCAACTCTCAACGTCAGAAATTATATAGTGCTATTGAAGTGATCAGTTGCTGTGATTTGCAGCTGCGCGCATGACAAAGAATCAACCCGAATAGCGATTTTCAATGATTTTCATGTTGTGGTTTTGCACCGCGACTTTCAGTCAGCCATTTGGTTCAACAGTTGGCATCAAACTATGCTGTGGCATTGGTTTGGGACTCAGATTCCGGCGGAACGGCTTGCCTGTGTTGATCAATTTTTGGACAAAAGATAGAACCAAAAAAACAATTAGTAAAAAAAAAGTGAGGGAGTCTTTGAAGAGTCACTACCGGTCACTATGTATTATGAATGTAGCATTGCAGACATGCATAAACAACCATCCGTGCCGAAAGGTCTCTTGAACCAGAATGTTTTGTCTCAGAGAGAGAGAGAGAGAGACAAATGTTCATGCGTGATTGCTTGGAGCAAATGACAATGTTTGTCCATACGACCTGAACCCCTTTTCCTGATTTGTGGCCATCCGGGTGCGCCGCCTGTTGTGCCACTAAGTTCTACGCTGCAGTGATGGCTGAATCTGATACCCTGAGCGAGGAACGGGGTTTGATGTGGCCGGGCCCTTCCAAAGGTTCGTTAATAACGTTTCTTTGCATTTTTCGAAGGTAAATCACAAAAGGAACGACCTTGGGAGAACGGACAAACAAACAAATACACTTTGAATTTCAGCGTTTTTGTCAAATTGAATGATTCAACCTCCAGACACTTCACTTTGCCGAGTTGGTTGTGTAGAAAGTAACAAATGAATACGATGGGTTAATTTGGCCTCCACAACGTCAAATCAGTTTTGCTGAACATTGTCTTGAGAATACCCCGAAGCCGAACAGCGGTCGCACGACTTTGTTGTGGCATCTTCCAGGCTTCCTGGTTTCCTGTACCCGCAGTCTATCGCTTCACGTTCCAGGTGTGACATGCGAGAGCCGGTTGTGTGTGTATAATAGTCACAGGACCATTTGGTCATTTAGGTGGTGAGTTCACTTGCAAACCCGTTTCGTTCTTCACACAGGTCGTGCTTCAGGTGGAATGCTAAATCCAGTTCAACAATTCCCAGTGTCTGTGGCACTGGATGTGCTCAAATCCAAGTGCAATAGCTAAAGCTTGTCTGTGCTTTCCTTCAACCAGTACTGATGGGGCATCCTCCTTGCACTTTTGAAGTGCAGGTACCATCTTAACCCTCGGCCAAGCAGGCTTCATGCCACGATGTACGGTATGACCTTTCAGCGTAGAACGTTTGAAATGTGCCTGTCCACACTGGGATGAAGTATATAGGTGGAATCGAGTGAGAGTCGGCCCTGTCCACATCAGGCCGAATACATACATCCATCCATCCATCCATCCATCCATACATACATACATACATACATTAATTACACTACACTACACTACACTGCACTGCACTGCACTGCACTGCACTGCACTGCACTGCACTGCATTGCATTGCATTGCATTGCATTGCATATCATTGCATTGCATTGCATTGCATTGCATTGCATTACATTACATTACATTACATTACATACATACATACATACATACATACATACATACATTAATTACATTACATTGCACTACACTACACTACACTACTTTACATTACACTACACTACACTACAGTACAGTACATTACATTACATTACACTACACTACACTACACTACATACATACATACATTCATTAATTACATTACATTGCACTACACTACACTACACTACTTTACATTACATTACATTACACTACACTACTTTACATTACATTACATTACATTACATCACGTCACGTCACGTCACGTCATGTCAAGTCACGTCACCACGTCACCACGTCACCACGTCACCACGTCACCACGTCACCACGTCACATGACATGACATGACATGACATGACGTTACGTTACGTTACGTTACGTTACATTACGTTACATACATACATACATACATGCATGCATGCATGCATGCATGCATACATTATCCATCCATCCATCCATCCATCCACCCATCCATCCATCCATCCATCCATCCATACATACATACATACATACATACATTATCCATCCATCCATCCACCCATCCATCCATCCATCCATCCATCCATACATACATACATACATACATAGATGTAAATACATAATACACGCACAGAGTCAGTGCATTGCCATTTTATACTTGAGGAAACCTGCTGAACTGACGTGTTTCGAAGTTCTAGACACTCATACTTCTGATCCTTGGCAAGGGGTGCTGGGTGACCAGGAATTGCTTTGGGAAGCATCATAAGCAAGGTATCAATCATGGATGATTTGACGGTGCATGTTTTCACCAACCACTGGTAAGCTTGTTGATGCACAGGAATCGATCTCCAAAGAGGATCTCGAAGATGAGTTGGAACTTCATCATGTCGAAGCGAGTGTGGAACAGATCTCTCCCACCGTTTTCGTGCCTCAGCTGGAACTTAGTCACCCTCTTCTGTAGCTGGCTTGTAGACTCTAGACGGACGCTGCATTCTTCTAAGGGTACTGTTTCACATGTATAGAAACATTTCGCACAGGCAGGATTGTTGGGTCTGATCTGATTGCAAGGACCTCGAATCTTCCAAAGTTCCACCGGCCTCTTTGACCGTTGGAGAAGTGTGTGGAGTCCGAGATTCAAAACCTGAACAGACGCAGAGCTGTGTGACCGTGTGGCTGTCGGGGCCAGAAATGGGATTGGAGGAAGCCCATCAGCTGCAGGGAACGTTGGGTCAGCTGAAGCAGTTGACCAAGTTTGCCAGCTTTCAAGGTGCCATTACCTCCAACGGACTGGTCGGCCTTCGTTTTGGGGACATGGAGGAGGCCACAAAGTATATGTCCTCAAGAAATGGAAAGCTAAGTGCCACCCTTCCGACGTGGACTGATGCCAAAGCCTTCACGCTGGGCTTTGAAAAGGTGGTGGCACCTACTGCAGGTTCAGGTCATTGTGGTCATTGCCCTGTGCCAACGGCTACCATGACAGGACCTCATGGACTTCCAAAACCTGCCATGACAGGACTCTTGTCTCATTTGCATCATCTGACCCAAAGGAGGGCCACAGTTGAGGCACCCAATGCGCTGCGCATTTGGGACGTTCTTGGGACATTTGAGGATGTGGAAGTGCGGCCGCAGCAAGACATGCAAATGATTTATGAGAAGCTGCGAAAGGAACGCCCTGGCAGCATTTTGGTCAAACTCCCTGAGGCACAAGAGGCGGTGTTGCCAAGTGATCCAATGCCGGTGGGCGAAGTGTTGCTGATACCTCCAATGTCACTTCCCTTGGCATTGCCCACGGAATTCCAAGTGCCAGTAGGCAGTGCTGGTGAAAGAGACATTGACTTTGCACTGATGCGAGAAATCTTGTGCGAGATGCTTGGGGACTACAAGTGTGTCAAGAAGGATTCTGCTGAGTCTTCGGTTCTTACTTTCAGGCATGTCAGAGAAAAGTGGAGTCGCAACAAGTTGGTGGTGGTGAAGTCTGCTATGTCGTACTTGAATGATGTGATTCGGCACAGGAAGGTTGCCTTTTTGAGCATCGTGGGCAAGCCCCGGGAAGGAAAGAGCACGTTGCTGGAACTCATCAGGAGGCTCTTTGCCGGGCAGGATGGTTTGCCTCTGTTCAGGTGTTCAAATTCATGGGAGAAGGCCTGCACTGCGGGCCTTTGGGTCTCCACCCAAGCTTTGCCGACAAGACCTGGAGACCAACGTGATGATTCTGATGCCTCCGTCATGCTAATGTTGGACACTGAGGGCCTTTTTGCGGATGAGGGCATCACACCAGACTACTTTGTCCGCCTTTTCACCATGGTTGGAGTGTTGTCTTCCGTCATGATCCTGAACAACAAGATTTCCAACACTGTCGCTGAGGAGTTCAAGGCCCCCTTGATTCGTTTGGCCATGCTGTACAAGGGATTCTTCGAACAGAATCCATGGTTCCGAGACCACAGGCCACGGGTCTTGTACTTAGCAAGGGACTGGAACGAGGACCAGGACCTTATCAAAGATACGGATGCATGGAATGATGCTGAAGAGCGTTGTGGCGAAGATGGACCCTTGCGCGATGCAATGAACTTTGTCAAAGAAGCCTTTGGAGTAGTGAATCATGGCCGAGTTGCTTTAGCATATTTTAGATGACAGAAAGAGGTTTGGGAATTCTTTCGCTTTGAGAGTTAAGAGGTACGGATGGATGGTTGTGTTTCATCACGTCCGGTGCCAGATGGTGGTCGACCATAATCCCAAGCTAAGGAAGTTTGGCACTCTACCTGCTCCAATCGCTGAGCTTGACAAGAAGGACATCATTTCCAAGACCCTCGACCCCAGATTCAAGCGAAAACTTGCAGATATCATGGAAAGGATCGTGAAGCAATGGCTGACACCAAAGAGTCTTGCCAATGCCAATGGATCCACATGCTACATCACCGGTTCGGATCCTTTGTTTGAACTCCTGCACAGCACAGTTGAAGCTCCAACCACTGAGATTGCTTGGGATTGGCAAGGCACTTTGCAGCGTTTCAGGGAGAAGGCCACCTTGGAAAAGCTTGAGGCTGAAGTCATTCTTCTGGCTGGCCAGTACTGGAAGGCGCAGGGAGGTCGCTCCATGGGTTTGACCGTCGAGGCACGTGACGTGGCCGGGGAGCAGCGGGTGCTGAAGCTGGTCCTGAAGAACGCCCAGGAGCTCCTGCTGCGAATCCCTTCAAACAATTCCCTAAAATCTTGCTGTCCACTTCTCCCCTTCTTTTTCTCAAGAGCAACTGTCTTGAACAGGAGGCTGGCCTGGCTGTTTCTACATCGAGCACTTCGACCGTCGAAGTGTTTGGTCCTCCGATCCAGTTGGAGACCTTTGTCAGTCGCTATCTGCGCGAAGACTCACTGAAGATGCTTGGTTTACAAGACCCTCAAAGCCTTTTCTCATGCTGTATGTGTGTTTCATGAGCATGGACAGAGTCTATGCGTACATTGCGCTAATTTTTTTCGATCTGAGGATAAAGATTTCATTTGATGCTCTGATGCAAAGCATTGAGAATGAACAGCGATCTATCCATGAGGAGGCAACGAAGGAGTTTGCGTCGCTGGGCTATTGTCCTGATATGGTGGCTACCTGGCAGCAATGAAATCTCATGGCAAGCCGGGATTCTTTTGGCGGAACACTCTGGAACGCTGCGCATTTCGATTGTGTTCAAAGTAGAAGCTAGTTCTGAACACTATCTTGTATTGATAATGTATTGATCTGCGCTGAGGCTGATTTGGTGCAAAGTCAATGCAGGAAGCACTTTGGCCAGATCTTGGCGCTGGCAAACAGTTTGTCTCAGCTCTGCGGGGAGCGAGAGCTAAACTTTGCCATGAAACGGGTCGAATCTCAGATAAGTGCTGCTGCCTCCGCAGAGCAGGTGTCAGAGATTCAAATGAGCTTCGAGAGGGAGACCTGTGCTGCATTGAAGGACTTTGGCTCTGACAAGATTGCTCTCGCCTTGGATGAAGTGGCGAAACGTGCTCAAGCAACTGCAGCACGTCCCAGGCAACTCGCAGAGCAGAAGGCACAGTACTTTGCCCTGCGCAAACTAGAAATCAACCACGTGAATGCTGAATCTCTGGAGGAGGCGTTTGGGAAAATAGATGCCGAGAAGTTGTTTGCTGCGCAGTTTCGGCCTGAAGATTTGGTCTTTGTGGAGACGCTTGTGCTTGAGGCGCTAAAGCAGCCAACAGAGCCTGTGCTGTGTAAATATCAAGATGCTCGGGCGTTGGCAAAGGAGCAGCTCGATCTAGTGGATCAGGTTCTTTTTGCTGAAAAGTGCAGGAGACTTCACATTGAACTGTCTGGATCCCCAGTTGGTAATTGATTGAGGTCTGACACGATTGGCAATCAAGTATAGTATAGAACACTCTGGGGGTTGCTTTTAGTGGGAAGATGCAGCAACCACCGTCAAATCGCATACAATTACTACTCAAAAGAGGATGCTCTTTGCCTTCAAGGATGGGATGATTATCCCAATGGAACTTCAAATGTGTGGATAATTTTTATAAAATCATTAATTTTCATTCACAAGGCTGGTTGCGACTGATAACGATGGTGATGAGCACCAAGACTTTTGAAGGAGCAAATCTGGGTCTGCCACTCAGGTGCCAGCTGCTGGCTCCTGTCTGCCACGATAGCAAGCTGCTTTGGGACATTTCTCACGATTTCCTGGATATCGTTCAAGATGATCCACAAAGTGACCCGTCGATTGCATTGAGTGAGCTCCTGCAGGGTGCAGTTCAGGCACATCCTGCCGGCTTTTTTTGCAGATGCTATGGGTTTTGCTGTCAAAGTCCTGTGTACAACTTGTCCTGGGACCATGCAGGTTCCTATCGAATTGCGAGAGCCTTCGACAGCTAACCAAAAGTCAGGGTTGAAATGCCCAAACCGATATGATAGGCCGTCATTAGGTTCAGTAACTATCAAGAAACCTTGTGGTTAGGTAGCTTAGGCTAGGTGGTTGTTTTATGTTTTGATTTCCGTGAAAACGAGTTGGTGGGTTTGTGGCTGTCTGTCCTTTGCCTTGCTGAGACGGATGGTATCCGGCTTCCGTCCGCAGGTTGGTTCTGGAGATCAGCTCGCAGCCATTGAAGAGATGAAGGCTTTGGCATCATCTGATCCGGTGTCACATGGACGCAGCGGTCTTGATCCCAGACTGCGGAAATCCCTGCAAACGTCGATTTTGTCCTTTTGCGAGTCGATTGTTGAGGCCAGCTTCAGTGATTTCCAGGTGGCCCTGTTTGGTGATGAGCGACAGATCCACAACAGCTTGAAAGAAGCGGGAGTGAGTCTGTACACTTTGAAGCAGCTCAAGACTTGCTGGCCCAACACCAGTTTTGCTGTGGCTTTGTCTTCCAGAGAGGACTTGCAGAAGATCGTTGCTCTGCAATCTACCTATAAACCTTTCCAGCACATGGGTGTCCGCTTGCCTTCTGTCCTTTGGGTTTCCAAGTTCAGCCAGAAGGCTGTTGACAGATGGAAAGATCATGTTCGCAGAGCCTGCAAAGAAATCGATGTGATCGAGTACAAGGAATCCTTTGGGCAAGAAGTGGCAAGTCTCTATGAAGCTGGAAACAACTGTTTCTCAGCTGCTGGAGAATCTGTAGAACTTCGCGTGCGTTTCTCCTTGGTCCTGTTTCCAGTCAGCTTTTCTGTGTCTGAGGGCATGTCCGACATGCTTCGAAAAGCGTTGCCTGATGTGCAATTGGATTTGGACTCACTCATGGTGCTGGAACACAAAGGTGGAGAAAGCGGCAGGGGTGGCAAGATTGGAATTGTGAGCGGAGAGGCCTTCAACGAGATACACTTTGCCTTGAAGCATCCAAGGAAGTTGAGGTTGGAGCGTGATGAACGGAGTCCAACCTTCGTTTTGGCAGTGACCTTGAGCGATTGGGTCTATACCTTCGGGAGTCTCGATGCTCTACACAATCAGTGGGAGGCTGTCCAACAGGAGATTTGCATGTCTGCCAAGCGCCAGGCTCGATATGACATTTTTCGTGTTTTTTTTGGGACATGTGATCCCTGTATATCCCTGTTGTCTTTGCGCCAGCCCAAGCCGCTGGAGGTTGAAGTACTTAGAAGCTTGGAATGTGCGAACGAAGAACATGACTTTTATAGGAACGATTGTGAGAGGTAGGAACTGAGGGAACTAAGTACAACAAAGAACAAGGAAATCACCGTTTTCAGGGGTCGTGCGTTTATTGCATGAAAATCTGCACGACACTTTTTTTGCGGATTTTCAACCTGCAAGAATTTATGGGCACAACGCGCACTTTTTTCTTGCCGCTTTTTTGCTACAGTATATGTTGTTCTCAGTGCTTTGGCTAAGTGCTACATGGGCATGTCTTTATTATATATGTGAAGGAAGCAATATTCTTGTGCTGGAAGAGAACAGTACATGTTACATGCGACTGAAACAACAACGTAGCGCATGACAAGTACATGTGACGGTGTGGATGACTCAACTTTCTTACTCCACCAAGGACAGAGGGCATGTGAACACGGGACAATTTTGCACAGGACAAAGGCAAACGGTAAGCCCGGTAAGCGTATGTGTGTAGAATTCTGCCATGTTCAAAGTTACAACCTTTCCACGGCCTTGGAGGGGTGGTAACAAAAAGCGTTGTACTTTTTCTCCCTCGTTGCAGCATTCCGCTAAATCTTCCCACCGCTGTGGTTTTCTTGCTGTAGTTGAACTCCTCTTATTCATGTTCGATCTCATTTCCATTGTTTTGCCAGCGACAGCACCATGTGCATGTTTTTCTTTTAAAGTCTGTAGAACTGACTCGACAGAGCGGTGTGCTTTCTCACCTGTTCAAAGCAGCCTTGACAGATTTTGCTGTTTGACGCAATAAGTATTTTAATCTGTTGACCGCGGGCAGCCAGGGACTATACCAACTTCAAACTTTGCGAACAGGATTGAGTCTGTCCTATGCAAATCTTTTGCGAGAATTCCCAAAAGCCCAAAAGATGTTAGAATCATACGTTCACCAAAACTACAGGCCCACCCCGACATCTGTCCATCTGTAGCGTAGCATCAAGTCAGCATGCATCTTGAAGTGAATATTAACATCTGCTCCAGTGGAGGTTAACGCCCCGCTGCCGCAATCCACCCCCATTTGCAGCGTAGCATCAAGTCAGCATGCAAAGTCCAGAGAACGTTGACATCCCACATGCAGTGCATGTGCAAGTTCCAGCGAACTTTAACATCCCACACACCCTACCCCACACCCACACGTTGTCTTGTGACTTTTGCTGGAATTCGGGGTTTCATGATGTCATTTTCTACTGAAATCATTTCTTGTGTGTTTAAGAAACATGATTTATTCCAGCACTTGCATGATGACAACAAGAAGCGTTGCGTGTCAGGAACGTCACAGCATTGCCAGTGTAGCATGTCGGCAACGTAGCAGCAACTGCGGGTGTACCGAGCATAAACGTTCCCACCTCACCAGCAGCGTACCAAATCAAAGGCAGCCCATTCAAAAAGTGAAAAACATGAAAAGTGAAGGCAGAGCCGCCCGGCCCCCTCGCGGGGTTGACCCCATAAATAACCTAGTTTTGGTTTGTAGAACGGGTTGAGAGTCTCGTGACAGGTTCTGAGTGAGGCGAAAGAAAATGGAAGAGCCTTTGATGAAACTGACCTCCGGCATCAATTGTCAAAGCAGTTGCAGATCCATGGCCTGTGCTTGGATTCAGACCAGAGCTTGCAGGGATTTATTGATGCGACTTTGAAGGAGAAATTCTGATCGAGTCATGTCTTTCTTCTCTTGAGTTGGCGTTGTCTTGCGTGTGATTCGGAAAAGCATATTACAGTATGTAAGTCTTATCAACTGGCAGGTTCAATTGGAAGCAGAACTCAATTGACAGATACATGATTGATAGTATCCTGCTTTGCATATATAGGCATGATAACTCAACACTTTTTGAAGTATTGCACAGTGCTGCGGTTTGAAGTCTGCAGGACTTCCAATGGGAACTGCACTGGCTCCGACTAGATCGAGAATGCCAGTCCCTATTTCAAAAACTTGCGAACTTTGCTCAGGTTCCAACCAAAGTGGTGCAAGAATGTCAGCTTCCAAGCCAGGAGCGGTTGTTGCGGGCATGCTATTCGAGTCTTTCGTGCTTGTACAAGCTTTCTCTACTGTATAGGCTAAGGTGTATGGACAGGGCAAAAATGATCTACCGATCTGTCACAAGACACGAGCAGTTGCCCGATCAAGAGTGAGACTAAATACTGTGTCAGCACCCTCAAAAGTGCTTTACTTCCTTCTCCAACATTCTCCCTCCTACCTGCGATTCAGGCCAGACATGAGTTCGAGGCAGATTCCTCTGATGAGTTCATGTTGAAGCTTTGCCTCCGTCCTGTGACATGACAGCATTTTTTCTACCTTGGCAGCTGAAGCCTTGAAGAGAAAGGGACAGTTTCTGTCTACAATTTACATATGACTTTGATGGATTCGTATCCTTGAAGTGTTCCTGTTTGCCGTGCCAAGGTAGTGGACAAGATCATTGCTTGGATTTCCACGGCGGAGGAGAACGTGTTGCGGGAACTTCTCACCAGAGACTTGGATTCTGAGGAAACGCTGCGCTGCTTCGAGCAAGAGCTTTTTTATGCAGCAAGGCAAAGACTCCAAAATGTGCGATGGAGGCGATGTCTTGAACTGCTTGGAAGGATCTTTCTGGGTGAGAGGGAGGAAGACCAGATGAATTTTGTCACTCGGGCCATGGAGAGTGACAAGTCTGCCAAGTCTGTGGCTTCCCTGGTGTATGAGCTGGGCGGTCGTCGCTATGTGCCCGACTTCTTGTTGGACATTGTCCTGGCAGACTCATCCGATGCAGAAGGTGTCCGTGAGAAGGTGCAGCGCATTTGCGATTTCTTTGGGCCACTCCATGAATGCAAAATTCCGAAGGAAGTGGCTCAAAATTTTGAGTACCATGCCAAAGGTGCTGATGTTGTCGCATTTCGAGAGGTGAATGGCTTCTACTTCTTCTTGTTGCGGGATGCGGACAACATCATGCAGCAGCTCTTGCGCTCTGTGCCTGTTGGATGCCAAATGGTCCAGCAACTTCCGGTCTTTCTAAGGACGACTTCCTTGAACATGAATGACACTTTTCCACGACTTGACAACTTGAGAGCTTTGGGTGTTTTCATCAAGCAGATTGAGCAAGTCAATGATCACGTGGAGGTGCAGATCACCACGTGGCATGAGAAGTTTTCCATTCTTCCTCTCCGGGACTTTCAAGTTCGTCACATGAAGCTTGTCAAAAAGTCGGCCAATGCCTACGAGCGCAGCCAGCACGATGCATTCCCCGTTTCATTGTGCGAGTGGGTTTTCTATGCGCGTTCATTTGAACAAGAATATGTAGAAGTTCCTTCTGCGCTGCAACGACATGCTGTCCCGTTGGATCCAGCGGAATTTGACCCTCCCCCAACTTTACCTGCTGGAGACGAGTTGCCGCTCTTGAGAGTGAGCTTCAGTCATTTGAGCTCGGCTTCTTGGCTCATGTGTGTTTGATGAACATTTGAGTCCTAATGCAGAGATATCTCCAAGTTTAAAGGTAGCTGTGTGGCTCTCGCTTGCAGCTGAGGTGGACTTGCATGCTCTGAAGAGTAAGACTTGGAATGCAGAGGCTTGCAAGCAGCTGCTTGCTCAATGTGATGGAAATCGAGAAGATGAGCATGCCGTGAGAGTCATGGCCATTTTCTCAGTTGACACGAGTCACAGGTTGACTTTCTTTTTTGCAAAGATGTCAACGGACTCAGGAACAGATTTGCTGTTGAGAATTTGAGAACTCAGGGCCCGCCAGTTCAGTTTTTTTCCCTCTGGCCTGCACCCAGCAGCCACCTGCTTGTGTCTAGTTGGGGTCAACAGATCATGTTGAGATACGATCAATGAAAGTGCCAAACTCGCCACAAGACTCCCTGACTTTTGCCTGCGTTTGTTGAGTCGCGGGACGACTGGGTGAATGGCACCAACGAAACGTACCGAGGTGATTGCTCACACAAGAGTCATTTGTGAAGCTGGCGGCTACACGTTGAATGGCCATGAGTTGAAGCTCCCAGATTCTGCTTCCGACGCTTGGAAAGCACCTGAGTACTTGCCGGACTTTCGACAGCAAAGAACGATTGTCACCGTTTCCAACGACTGCAGCTTGACTGCTGCGCGGCGCACTCGCCAAGCCTCCAAGCATGGCCGGATCTTGGTGCTGAACATGGCCAATCGAACAAACCCTGGAGGCTCGGAACAGAGAGACGTTTAAAGTTTAAAGTTTAAAGTGAAGTAACTGGATGCGGAAGCACCAACTTTGCATTCATCATCAACGATGGCAGAGAGAGAGAGGGAGAGAGAGAGAGAGAGAGCGAGCAGTGATAAGAGCTGACTTCAACAGATTCTCAGGACCCCCTCACGGCGGCACTGTAAAGCAGTCTTAAGCCTCGGTAGCAGTGTTAAGAAGCTTTTGAATTCCATCTAAGCCTGCTTGAAAGGAGGCTACAAGAAGGGAAGTACAGCTCAAGAGGAGGACCTATTCCGTCGTACTACTCTGAGCAGTGCTCTGGATACAGAGTTTGGCTCCTCAATGAAGTATCCAATGGACGAGTTCTCCCCGGTCCTCACTCGTGATGTCAGCGTTTTTCGTGGTCCGGAAAATGAAGGCTGCCATCCTGAAGCCAATCCCCTATTGCAGAGCTTTCAACCACAGAACAAGTTCTTTGTTTTCCAGTACTGACTAAAGCCAAGCAAAGTTTTAGCCTACCGGGTATACTCTTCACTCCACTCACATTTCCATGTTGTATTATTAATTAGCAACAAGATCAACAAGCTGCGACAAGATTTAAAGGACCCAATGAAGGCAAGGTGTGTTTCTCAAATTTGTGCTGTGCCCCTTCCCTGGGAGCTCTGAGCTGCCCATTCCCGCAGGCTATCCGCTGGAAGCAGACCCGTTTAGTGTCGACGTCATATCCGTTGCAGCATACAATGCACGTGAAAGAGGTGGCCAACATGAGTCTTTTCAAGTCATGGACAAAGGCCAGCCTTTGCTGTTTGCCCTGGGCCAAAGCTTTTTTTTCCTGGGGTTGCCACAGACAATCAAGTTCGGCACTAAATCCATAACCCCAACTGCTCGTAGATCAAGAGGGGAAAGAAATGCCGTCAAAATCTAAGCAAGAATTTTGTTGATCTTAGTCTGCCAGGCAAGTTCACCGAGCAGGGCTTTGGGCGAACGCTGAAGAATGTTTGCAGCTTGCTGGAAGCAGCAGCAGCCCATGGCGCAGATCATCTCATTTTGAGCGCCCTTGGGTGTGGTGCTTTTGGCAATCCTCCGAAGCAGGCAGGGATCCCATGCTATGTTGTTGCAGCAATTTCTCGCTAGAGAGCGATTCTTGTTTCAGCGGTCTTTTTTTGTGTGGAAATTTTGCCCTTAGAGGTTGCAGAGATATTCAAGGCACTGTTGCCGGCATTCGCTGGTGCATTCCAGACTGTGGAGTTCGCGATCTTGGACAAAGAGTGCTTGCCAGATGGAAACTTTCAGATCTTCCGCTCTTACATTTTGGGAGACTCTGCAAAGATCGCTCTCCAGCCACGCCCTGCATTAAATTTCCGAAAGATGGTGTTGTGTGAGAAACTTTGTCCAAAACTGGGATGCTGCTTGGACCGTTCTGAAGACCACCGGAGGGACTGCTGGCATCCGGACATGTGCCCCAATCCAGACTGTGCAGAGCTTGGAGATCATGCTTTGCTGTGGCAGCACGAGCAGTTTTGTCCGGATCCAAACTGCAAAATTGTGTTTGGCCCCAAAGGAACGAGGAGATGGGCACGGGTGGCTGGGTTTCTGACAGGCTTGTTTCAGCTATCCCCTGACATGTTTTGGGGCGAGGGAGCTGAGTAAGAAAGTGGCAGGACATATAACGAGCATTGCCAGATGTACAAGCACAAGGAGCTTTGCCGATCGGAGAATTGTCGTGATTCCAACCATGCCCATCCGCCAGTTTGTCAGTATGGCCGACGGTGCAAATACCGGGATCAGACTCATCCTGACAGGATTTTCTATTCTCACATGGTGAGGCCTTGTCCTGATGGGACGTTTTGTAGCAAGTGGAATGACGGTGAGCACTTGGCCTCCTTTTCCCACCCCTTTAGGTCTCCGTGCCGTGAGCCGATGCATTGCGAGCTCTTCAAAAGTGGCCATGATCACCACATTGAAGAGTATTCACATCTTTGTCCTTATGGCACAAATTGTCGCGAGTATCTCAGCAGCATGAAATAAAAAAGATGGTTTGGGGAGAGACATGAGCTGCAACAAGGCCAGATCATAGAAACGACATGCAATTGGCAAACTGGCTCCTATGAATCAAGCAAAAAAAACATCCCTGCATTCTTTGAATTGGAAGTTTGCCTGTGGAGATCTCTCTGTGACTTCTCGGAACTGTATGCATACCTGCTTTTTCCTCATACTCATTTCAATCAAACATGCCAAATAAGATTGAAGTGTGGGAGCATTCATTTCCTCTGTGCAATCCTTTATCTAATCACAAAGTGTTCCACGGAGTGACTCTACTCAAGGATATTCCTCACTTTTGCATTTGTTGCAAACAGGTCCAGGATTTTTTCCTCCTTCAGAACGCACTTTTTGTCAGTGTTTGCAAGCCCACATGCACAAAAAAGGATTGGAAAGCCAGAGCACGAGAAGAACTTCATCCACCTTCAGAGACCAAACTGTCCAGATGGGGCCGCATGCTCGCGGGAGAAGGATGTGCATTTCGAGGACTGGCGCAGCTCGTGTATAAGAAACTGGTAAAAAAAAGTCAAGATATAAGATGGAATGCCAAGCAAAGCTTCAGATCAAAATGGTGTGGGAAGATCTTCTCGTTTTGCAGGCAAACCATCATTTTTTTCAAACCTAGAGTAATCCACTTGATGCTTCAGCTGCCCTCGCAGGATCACTTGCAACTTTTTCATCATCCGGATGCACACTTTCTGCGCACACCTTGCAACAAAGGGCGCATGTGTCATCAGCTGAACTGCCGTGAACACCGGATGAAGTTTGCGCATGCAGATGTTGATGGGGTCCTTCCAGTTGCTGCTGTTTGGGGGCACAACACTGCAAGAAACTTGATGGAGGAGGGACAAACAAGCCAGCAGGCTGGTTTCATATTTGACTATGCAAAGCATATATATATATATATACTTGTACGCACATGTACATATACATTATATATATATACATCTACATATACAGATACACACATATATATATATATACGCCTACACATACAGATGCATATATACACACATATACATGTACATATATACACACATAGACACACACATACATATATAACATACATAGATAGATGCATAGGGGAACAACATTTGAACAACCGAATCCCATGTTGACAGGGTCCGTGTTTTTTCAACCCCTGTCCCTGAGGTTCATTTCCATTGGAACGCCAAGAATCTGGTGCAAAGGGTCAAGGACTTCTTTCATGCAGAACCGTGCCAGCAAGAACTTGGGAATTCTGGCGCCGTTGTCGCGTTGTACATCGCCTTCCATACACCTCCTTCTCAAAGGTCTTGAAAACAGGTTCGTGATGGCAAAGAAAAGGTCCACAGGAACAGAACGTGGTAGACAAGGAGTCTAAGTGTTCCAATTTTGATGTTTAATATCAAAAATTGGCAATTCGTGTTTCTGTAATGCAATCCTGAGGTTTCTTGGCGTCTCAGCACTGCTTGCAAACACATGGCACAGACAGCCAGTTTGCAATGCAGCTGAATGCTGTACAGGAAGTGATTACTGGAAGTGCCAACCCGCAAGCCTTCCCCATTCTGCAGGAGTTTGTGGATGCATTCATCCGACATGAGACGGTACAACGTGATGCTGCCTTGCAGCAACAGAAAGTTCCGTTGTTTCAAGGGCAAGTGGCTATGAATGCCATGGGTGGTGTACGTGCTTGGCAAAACAGCGCAAAAGCAACCCTTGATTCATGTCGTATTCGAGCGAGCCGAAATTTTGGTGGGCGAGCGACGCAGAAGATCGAGGATGCTTTGGCTAAGTACACAGAAGCCATGAAGGACCTCAAGCTCGCAAGTGAGCAAGCAGCCCAAAAAGGTCAAAGCAACGTCAGTGGAATTGGTCATGAGTACGACCGTGTGCTGGAGACCAACAAAATGGTCTTCGGAATCCTTGGGATCCACACTTTGAACTATGGGGAGGACAAAGACGGAGACGAACATGACCAAGGAGTACATTTGATTTTCAAACCCGAATCTTTGAATCATCCGGATGTTCACCTGACACCAATGGCCGCCACCTTCTACAACTCTGGGCATGGAGACAAAGAAAGGCCTTGGTGGAAGGCTGGTCGACCGAAAGATGCGTTTGAAGCAATGGTTTGGGAGAAGCTGCATCCCAGCAGTCCGTTGTTCTTCGAAGCCTTGGCGACGGAGTTCCTTGCAAGAGTTGCGCACAAAAACTCGACTGACTTGTCTCAAGCAAAGTTCCAGGATATGAAGAAGTACATGAAGGCAACCAATGCGCACCACAGTGTTGAGTGTCATTTCCCATACGTGACGCCGCTTGCATGGGTAGAGAAGGTCGTGATATCTGAACATACCTTCAACAAGTTGTCAGAAGCTGACCAAGCCTTTGCCAAAGATTTGTTCCGAGGACGCCTGGAAGTTGCTCCTGGCACCGACTCTCAAGAGATGCAGTGGCAGCTGGCCACAGCTCCTTTGCATCGTCCGTTGCCGCCACCAGCATTTGCTTGGACGGTACTCTCAACCAGACATCAAGAGGTGGTTGTGCCTGGAACTTTGCAGCAGAAGGGCAGAACACGCATATTCTTCCGGGCTTCAAGACCCTACTTCATCGCCAATCTTTCGCACAGTCATCGCAAAGATGGTCTTGGCATTGAGGTCTTTGGGGAGAAGTGCTTTGTGAGTGGGAGGAAGGATCCACTTCGTGATCCGCTTTTCAACCACGGAGTGGGGGCTGAGCACAGATCGGTCATGTACTGCATTGATTTGGACTATCAGAAGAAGCAGATCCTTTTCACGCATGCAGGGGTGTCGCATATGCTCAATGCAAGGACTCTGGAGATTGCGAGAGTAAATCCAATGCCCAAAGGCTTGAGCTTCACTGTGCCAAGCGGTCACATGTCTTTCACGGATGTCAGGATTTTATGGGGCCAAGGTGATGAACACCTGCTTGAACATGAGCGTCCGTGGGTTCCACAACAGAAGGTGGCAGTGCCAGATAAGTGTGACAAAAAAGTGGCAATGGCATTCGAGACAGATGGTGCTGGCACTGGCTGGATGGCTCGCGCCTATCGCTTTGTTACGGGGCAGAGCGAGATCGCAACGTGTCCTGAAGGCGTTCACTGCAAGGTCGCCTATCATACGAAAGACAGATCCCAGCAACAGCAGGAACACATGGCCCAGAAGCGCCACATTTGCTTGTACGGACACAGTTGCAAAGACCACAAGGAAAGCAAAGAGCATGATGAGCAATGGACACACATTCAGAAAGACACGTGCAAGGAAGGAAATCAATGCCATCAGCTTTGTGACCCTTACCATCGTGCAGAGTATCACCACCCTGGCTTGTGGGACCTGCTGTTGCCTTGTCGTGATGGTGACTCTTGCAAAAATCGTCAGGACAAGTCGCACTGCCAGAAGTACCACCATGAAAAGTTGATCTATGTGGTGGACGAGAATGGCTTGCAGTTGCAGGAGCTTAAAACATGGTAGCACGGATTTACACAACCGTGTGTTTTTGACATCAACATGTCAAAACGCCTCACGTTTTGTCATTTTTCAAATCAGCAATTTCGTCAAGAGACGACGAAAAGTTTGCAGAAGCTTTTTTTTCATCTCGCACCTGCTCGCTATGTCTCACTTGGACATGTTGTGGCGATAGATCCATTGATAGATTCTATCCCAGAATCTAGCATTGATTGTTGGGCCAGTGCCGTTCTTCATTTGACTGGGGCAAAGTTTTTTGAGATGTTGCCAA
>Ga0126342_10006953_pt1 | contig 20159 bp, 20 predicted proteins | sample Cyp1metagenome_FD_92528 | JGI IMG/M metagenome (GOLD analysis project Ga0126342, IMG submission 92528) | Coral microbial communities from Lord Howe Island, Old Settlement Bay, Australia - Cyphastrea 1 metagenome | ecosystem: Host-associated > Invertebrates > Cnidaria > Coral ...
ACTACTCTTCTCGTCTGCCTATAATACATCTTCAATATATTGTCTTGTAATTTAGTGTCTCCATACTAGCAACAGAAGACTTTGCTCGTCTACGCTCTCGGGCCATCCGTCGTCTAGTTTTTATTAATGTTATTGCTATTTGTTATTATTATGAATTATCATTTTTATATTATGCGTTGGGACACAGGCTGACACCTTTCGGGTAACCAAACGTCCACCGTGGATCTACCTTAGCGCCACAGGTCACCCGTGTAGCAGCTTGATTTTCTTGAGCCAATGTTCACGGTAGAATGCACAATTTTTGTGCTTGTCACCCTTGTGCTGGGGCATGCCATTGTATGATGTGCTATTCTGCACAACCGCACCTTGGACGGTTCGTCCAACTTATGTGGCTGCTAGTTCAGCCAGTAAATGCCACCTCTCCATACATGAAGTACACAGTGGCAAAGGACTTTATGATGCAGTGCCATTGGAAAGAGCGCGAGGCCACCCTTGTCGACCTCACTCAAAAAGTAAGCAGCCACGTTCGCCACATGCGGGTAGTCTCAGCTGGCAGTCATTGGCAGCATGGTAGTACCCCGTGCTGCAGTACGCCACCTGCCACGGTTGCAGCCCAGCTGCGCATGTGGACATCCCGCAGTAGCGATGATCCTGTGGGCACGCCGCAGCTTGCCGCAGGTTCTCCTGCGGTAGCACACCGTTCCAGCTGGTACTGGTACGATGTACACCTCAGGGCCAGGCGGTCCATCTTCAGGTTCAGCAGGTCGGGTTCTGGCTGTCTTTTCAGCCACAGCCACCACCGCAGAAGCCCCTTGTGCAGTTCCACCACCAGACACCGGCATTGATTGCGAGGGCCCTGATTGCATCACCACATGCTCCCCAGCAGCAGCTCCATCTCGTCGACGGCGTAGGGCCATTGCGTCAGCACCAGTGAACCCTTGGGCTCATAACCTGCGTTGGGACACAGGCTGATACCTTTCGGGTAACCAGACGTTCACCCTGGATCTACCTTAGCGCTACAGGTCACCCGTGTAGCAGCTTGATTTTCTTGAGCCAATGTTCACGGTAGAATGCACAATTTTTGTTCGTGTCATCCTTGTGCTGGGGCATGCCATTGTATGTGATGTGCTATTCTGCACAACCGCATATTCATATATAGCTGTTGTGAAAACGCAGCTGAGGTGGATTGGCTCACCCGCACTCAGCAGTGCCATCCATAGTGCCTAGCAGCCGCAGCTAAAGATCCGATCGACAAAATGAAAAGCGCAGTCTCGGATGAAAAACGAGAGGAGAAATTGAAGAACGTCCTCTGGAAGTCGGCTCAAGACTTCATTTAGGAAAAAGAGAAAGCACAAGATTGACAAAATGCTGTGCAGGCTCACTGAGAAGCGGCAACGTCAGTGCTTGGCGCCGGGCAAACAGATCCATTCAATACTCGGAAGGTCCTCTCGTACACGTGCACTTGAGAGGACAAGTACAAATCAACCTTGTACCTCGTGCCGAGCTGACAATCCGCTCCAAAAAAGGGAGTGACACAACATGCAGATGACACAAAGAATATAAGAATGCCACACAATTCTAACAACAATGGTGACGCAACCAACAACAAATTGAAGAGAAACAGCCTGAGACCAATATCTGTCAGAGTTGCTTGGTATGCTTCTGAATCCAAACATTCTGGATTCTGGGCTCACTTCACCAACAGGGGCTCCAGGACGGAGCGCAACCGAGCTGCCTGGCTGTTTTGAAATGCTGGCAGGACAACTGGCAGGACATGGCGCGACTGAAGTACCGAGTGAAGTGTAGCTGCGAGTCCTCGCCTCTGAACTGCAGGTTGGTCGCAGAACGGAGCAGTATATGGGCCTTGCAGAACACAACCGCAGCAGTTCAATTTCGACTTGGCATTGAACAGAAGCATTTCAAATTTGAATGATCTTGAATTGCCTGGTAATGCTTTCACACCACCACATACAACCACGAAAGGTCGACAGAATTCCCTCTCTCTCCTCTCTCCACTATGAAAGAGTTTCAAATATATCTAGAGCTATAATATATGAACCACGGAAAATCTCTATTCTCTGTAGATTCTGGAGATGCATTCCGTATTCTTCCCTCAGTTCTGAATAGCATAATCTGAAACGCCTGCGGATACTCGACGTGCATTTCAGATACTACATGCCCAACAAATCTCAAGGGCTGAACAGAGTTGACGCAAACACAACTGCCCGAAAGCATTCGGCCCCTGAATCGGCCTGTGTCCAACCACAACGACCCAAGGCTGTTGTGACTTGGCCTTGCAGGAATTTGCATCTCAGATCTGACATTCTTCAATGGTATTGAAAGATATTGAAAGGCCATTCCCTGATGAAATGAAAGAAAGACAGAAGGCATCCACAACTTGGGGTGATCACAAGGGCATGAAAGCATCCAATTTAGGGGGTCATGTGGGGTAATAGTTCTGAAACCAGAACATCCCATCGCTTTATTGGAAAATAAATAAAATAATTCAAACATGTTGAAAGCGCTGAAATTCCCCTGGACCCTTCTTGCAGCCGCACCTCGAAAGTGTTGGCCAACTGCAACTGCTTCTCCAGCCACCGAAGTTGCCTTGCTGCCTCGTGCAGATGGTTTCTGATCAGTCACAAGTATGTACCACCTGTATCGACATACCAATTCAAACTGAGCATGAAAGTTTCTCTTCTGTCCAACCTCTGATTCTTTTGTACCCCTTTATTTCTCAATGAAATTGCACAGTCCGAGAGCGTCAGTATCTTCTACTTGTCACCGCCCGTCCCAGGACCCCACTGCTGCTTGATGAAGTTGCCTCGGCGTGTGAAGCAAAACAAAGGAGCCCCATCGACTCATCCCCTTGTGGATTCGAGATTCAAGTACCATCAAACTCTGATTCCATGCTGTAGCCAAGTTTGGGTCCAGTTTGGGTTGCTTTTCCTTGAATCATGGCTCAAGAACACAACCATGGGAATGGCCCGCACAAGTTCCAAAACAAACACGGAAAATTCATGCCGATGAGAGCCATTTCTGGTTGGACATACAGTAATCCTATTAATCCTATGTACTCTCCAAAATCCTACCAACCTTCAAGCAGCTAATGAGTGGACAATGCAAGAGTGGCAACGCTGACAAAGCTACTCTCAGCACGTCTCCTGTCAAACTCTGATGGCAAGACACCACTTGGGAGTTGCTGTTCCCAAATCAACAATGGCATCTGTCCAAAGCCTGAGTCTGCCAACTGTTTGCAGAAAATATTGGATGTCGCTTCTCAAGGCACCTACTAAGTTGCTTCTGAACAACAGAAGATCAGCCTGTTTGTCATGTTTGTCCTTGACATTTGAAACATGGTAAATACGGTATAGTATAGTGATGTATAGTGAACATAATTTTCAACCCACAAAAAATTCCTTGAACTCTGAGCATTCATGATCTTCCGAGCTCCCAGCACAATGAACTTCACATGACCAGCAGTGAAGGAATACCACCTGAGGTGATCTCGGATGATCTTTGTTAGTCTTAGATTCTCAAGTGGCAACAGGATGTAAAACGCGCTCCAAACCAGGCCATAACTAGGTGGACCATGTCTTGGATTTAAAAAAAACAAATTTGGATCCGGGCCACCCAGTCACACCCCAATCACAACCAGTCACCCCGGGCTTTACCCACACATTTTTTGGATTTTGGGATCCACCGATGCATTTCACCGAGTCTCGGATTACCAGCGAAGAGGAGCCTCAGCTGATTTGAGAACCATTCCCTTGCAGGCTGGAGGATGAATGGGATGAGCTGGGTTTAGCATGGTTTAACGATTTGCTGAAATAGCTTTCGAACATTCTCAAACATATTCAAACCCTCCAATGAATTTTGGGAGCCTTTCTATGAATGTGTTTGATATATGAATCTATTTATGGGTACCGCAGCCGCGCAAATAAACAGACAGGATCGATCCACAACTTGTCATGCTCCGACAGAACATCCTGCTTGGTTCGGCCCTCTTGGGATTGGAGGTGGAATATGGTGGAATATCACTCAAGTTTAATGCTTGGATTCTTGCATAGTCTTTGCCGAGAATGGCCTAAGATTCACCACTTCACTGAAGAGTTGAGTTTCAAACTGATAGATCTCCAGCTCCTCCTGGTCCTTATGCAATCTGAGATATTCCAAGACATTCTCAGCCTGGTGATTCAGTGACCTGGAAGGCGTTTCCCCAGTGCTTGGGACATGCTGGGATGCTGACCCCCGGTAGCACCATGTAAGGCATCCTTGATGCCACAGGTTGAAGCCTGGAGGGCCGCAAAGTCCGAGGGAAAAGCTCAGGCAAAAAAAACCTACATCAAAGCCCTAATGCGGCTATATACGACCATGTACGACTATGTTTTGTGTGTGTAGCTATTTTCCAATCTATGTTTAGCGTCTTAACATGTCTTAACTCATATCATGATCACATTGATCTGATTGGATTCCATTGGACCCCCTTTGGGTTGGCGAATTTCCAGATTTATGGATTTCTGACCCTCGGAAAGCGATGGGTGTCCGACATCTCGAGGAAGTCCAGAGCCGACTGAGGCTCAGCCTGACATCGAAGTCCAACGCTCATTGAGAACGAGTTAACTGTTTCTGATCAGGTCATCCTGATGGAAAGATCATGAAATACATTATATATATTTTATATATATATATATATTATATATATTATAGATTACTATAAGAAACTATAAATAAATATACAATTATGTTGGATTCTTGTGGCAGTTCTTACCATCTAAGAACTCGCATTTATTCCATTTGGAGGCTGCACCGGCTTCATGTTCTACCCACGCAAAAAGAATGCAAAGGGCTGAGTTGAGCCTGTTTCAACTTACCAACAACGAGTGCGGGTTGAATCATCTTCTCAACTAGTCTTCTTTGGTTCATATCTTCCTATATCGTCCAGAAGTGGGACCGTTCGAAACCTACCCAAATCCCCATTGACATGGCAGCCTGGAGGGGGTCCCTCAACATCCCTCAACCCAACCTGCACCAAGGAATTGGCAAGGTCGCCCAAATGAAGCACTGCGTCAAAGTCCGACTTCATCCTGGATGATAGTTGAAGCAGCCACAAAATCAACATGTAAAATCATGTAAACCTGCAACAGTTACTGAACCACAATCTATGTTCCCTCCAATATGGCAAATACACTTTTACGTGGAAAAAAATGTCTATGGTCCTAATATGTCCTAATATGCCTTAATTATCCTTAATTCATATTCCTCAATTTTTGAAGGTGTGCCTTTCATCAGTGTGTTGTCAAGTGTTGAATCCAGGTGTTGAATTTGTCCACTCTGAAAATGAGCGTCATTTCCCCAACTGGATCACCGTGACCGCGTGACCCCTGTCCGTGACAGCACGGAAGCATTGAGATCCAACTCTCCAACGATGGCGATGCGGGAGCTCCCCGCATCTGGCCAGGTAGGTTGGCGCCAGTGCCAAAGAATGCAAGCGTCTTGAGATGTAGAAATGGCATGAAATTCATGTTTTTTCCAAGGATCCGCTTGCAATCAATTGCCCAATTGGGAAGGTTGAAGTTCAATGAACATTCACAGAACGGAAACCCCTCCTATGGTCTCGATCCGCCAATTATTTTCGTTCCGAAGAAGCACTTGAAATAGATTCTTCACATTTCTTCACTGGAAGAATCTGAAGAGTTGAAGGTTGCTTGGCCTGCAGTGCGTCCTTCACTTGGCTCCGACCTTAGGACAGTCCAATGGCATTTCTTGTAGGTCCTATGGTAAGCAGACACTGAAACAGACTCAACACCAAACACCGTCAGATCTCAGAGGCACGCGTTGTATTTCCCTGGCTCAGCTGGCAAGGTGGCAAATGTAGAGGGCCAAGTGTAAGGCCAGCCACTCTGATGTCGTAGCTCCGAGCGTCCTGCGAGGATTCCAAGGTGAGATCGCTGAGATCACTGAGATCACTGATTCGACTGAGCTCGACTTGAGCATGTTGGGAATTGGTGGACCAGTGGACCTTCAAAACTCTTGGAATTTTGCTGCGCAAACTACTTTTGAACCTGGAAAAGTTTCTGTATTGGTTTCCCCGACAGGTCACTTTCCTCTAAGGTCGCTGTGGCCCTCAGCCAGCTGCGGTTCTGCCAAGTTTTCTGCTGCTGACTCTTCACCACCCTGCTCTTCTCAGGGTGTCCCACTGGCGCATAGTGGACCTGGCCAAGTGTCAGATGTCAGAGCTTGGAATATCTTGGTTAAGTATTGGTCAAGTATTATATAGTTAAGTTAGTTCTTGAATTTGTCCAAGGGATTTCCCTTTTCTAAGGATAACCTTATTGAATTTCACATCGGATCGCTCTCTGCACCTCAAGATCTGACTCGTGGTGTGGGGTGCTCCAGGTGAAGGCAACATCACCTGAGGGAAAGTCAACAGTGGCGAAGCATGCGAAGCGCTTCTGTCTCAAGATGAATCGGTTGTGTTCCAAACGATGCTTTCATGGTGCTTTCATTGTGCTTTGATTTTGCTTGCTTGTTTGGCAGCTGGTTGCTGAATCTGGACTCACATGGGCCACATGTTTCTTTTGCAAGGCACATTGACCGGCCAAAGTCACCTTCACATGGTCAGCTGAATCCTGCACATCGGGAAGCAAATGGCACACAAAACCTCTGGGTCCTCCACCTTTGCATGCGGAATTTCTACATGGCAAACTGGTGCAACATTGTTTCGTAGATGTGCAGCATGTGTGCCTCCATCCTCACACGAAGTGGTTGTTTGGCTTTATGTCCCAAGATTTGTCACATGCATTAGAACAAACAAAAGATTGAAAAGTCCTATTAATATTATGCATTATTATGCATGTCAGCCCTTTCCGGTAGTCGCCTGGCTGGGCACCAGAGGACTCAGGAGCAACAGAAGGGCATACAACCTGAAGCAACGGACGAATTAACTTTTTTGTGGCACAAAGCCCTTTGAATTGCGCCATCAAGAGGCCCCAAACAGTGAGAGTCGCAAAGTTGTGTGGTACTCTTGTAAGACACTCTCGGGAAAGTTGAGACCCTCTGATAAGACCATCTTGTAAGACACTTTCACAATGGGCAGCATGCAGTTCGTCCCATGTCGGACAGAAAGGTTGTAACATAGCTGCACGATGCTGCATGGGCTCATTCTTACGACAAAACAACAAACGTTTGTGGCCAACGAGGCGGCTGCAAGGTTTGCAGGACCAACAGCAGCCCAAGCCCAAGCTGCTGTGACTGTACAAAACTGCTATAGGGCCTATATGATTACACAATTATATGCATCTAATTGCAAGGGAACGGCGCCGGTTCAAGACACGATCTACCATGGACAACCCTGATCTGCCAACAATGTTGTTCTATCCAGCACCAACAGCAAGGGCTTCCTCTAATACCAACCCAGCCTAAAAGCATGTTGCCCGTTTTTGCAAAGTGCGCGAAATCATGCGCGTGCCACACACGGAATCCCTTGCATGTCTTACTTTGTGCGCTGGCCTGCCCAGTCAAAAATTCTGAAACTCTGAAACTCACTTCCACACTTGGAATGTCATCACAGCATAAGTTCACAATAAAAATGTACAATGTACATGCAACTTCTGCAAAGTCACGCTTGTACGAACCCGGCCGTACGAAACAGCCCATGTGAGCACCTCGACTAAGCGCCAGCCCTTAACCCTTGTACACCGTAAGATGTAAGAGCATCTTCAGTGTGACCACACTGTTTGGGCAAAAGGAGAAGACTTACGTGGGATACAAACCGGATCTTGTCAATCCCGCTTCTCTTCGAAAAGAATTGGATATACAATGCGTGGATTTTCCGGTGAATGATCCCGGTATGGATTTGAGTTTGTGGCCTTCTGTATGCCTTCTGTTCATGGAGTCAATTGGAAGCTCCTTTCTGTTCAAGTAGCAATCTGAACTTCTCTGCCCTGTTCATGGCCGCTTTCCAGACATGTTCCATGGCACATGGTTTTGGCACAAGAACTGGTACTGGCTCCCAAACAACTCACAAATCAGACGAAATCGGATTGGTTGGGATATATCCGAAACAATCCAAACAAGTGTTTCGTGTTTCACAAGATAGCGTGCAATTGGCTAGAGTAGCCATTGGTTAGAGCAGCTCAGTGAGACCTTGGAGTCAAGTTGGACTTTCATGCAATATTGACGGTGGATCCACTCCGAAATTTGATTCAAGACGGCTGTGCCAAAAGCCATACTGGACAAGGAGAATTGGACAGCGTGTAGGGGATACATGGGCATACAGGTATGGGGACAACACTTGTGTGAAATTCTCAACCCTCAACAAGTATTGACTGTTTCACTTACCAAGAGAGACTGGAAAGCTAATGAAAGCTACGAACTTCTCAGCAGAGAACCAGCTCAGCACAAAGTCATACAGAAATTTCAAATCTTTGAATCCCGTGCGGCTAGTCTGGCTGGTTCAAACCCGCGGAAGAATATTGGCTATTCGTCAATGATGATCCCGAATACTTTCTGGGACCAAAAATAAGATGTTAAAGTTGAAACCACCAACCAGTACACAAATAGTTCACCATAGTTCACCATTTTGACGCGTTTGCTCGCCAAGTTCAATTCAGTGAGGCCGGTCCTGCTGTAGAACCGGCCCAAGCTATCTGTCAGTCTGAGCAGTGGATCTTCAACCACCTTGCAGGCTCTTATCGAACCCGCTGGAAACATCAGCGCGACTGGCTTGAATCCATGATTGAATCCATGATTCTTATGATTGTGCACCGTTCCAGAGTTTGGGGAACATCCTCTGACATCCTCTGACTAATTTGACAGCCATCGCTGCAAATTTCAATCCATGTTGTGGGCTAGGCGGCTAGGCTATGATTGCTCAACAATGGTTGCATTTAACGCGCTAGGTCGAACCAAATTTACCAGCTCGGCACGCAAATGATCAAAAGACACCTAACTGACCTAGCTCAGTTGCCTGAATGTTTCCCCAAAAGGACAGGACCTTGGTCTTCCCTTTGGCCGAGACGCCGAAAATCCACATAGACACAGGTTTTATTTATGGTTTTATCATGTTTTATCAATTTTTATTATGTTTTCACAAATTGAAAGAACCCTCCCCTGCATCTCTGTGCGCTACCATGCGCTACCACTGCCTCGCCAGAATCTGGCTGAGATCCCCGGATCTTTCGCAACCTTCCAGGGCAACCAACGCATCATGCTTTCTGAGTTTTGGTCAATTTTGGTCTTTAAATGTCTTTAATAAATTTAATCTTGGTCTTTTTCTACCTCCAGAACCATTTGGTGTGTAAACCCAGGTGAGCGTTGACCATGATACCATGATTGACGCACGGCCATCGCCCGGTCATCGCCACTGCACCTGGCCAGCAATGGCTTGTGCACACGGCACAGAGCCAGAACACACGGTGGCCCATCCTGCGTGACAATTGCATGGATCCCTTCTGTCAGAAGGCTGAATTTTTTGAATATGTTGAATATGTTGAATATGTTGAATCACATCCTATGTACAATAGATTTCCATAGATTCCCCACCTTCTGAATTGCTTCACTGTGTCGACCCATGTAATTAGACTCTACTGATTGGGTAAAGTGACCAGCAGGAAAGAGAGATGGCCCCGTCCTGGAAAAGTTCAGCTGTTGCTATGACCATGACCTCAGCTGCAAAATCGAAGGGCGCTATGCAAAGATCCAGTCCGGGGCGCAGCATGGGCCGCATGGGCCAAAGCCAACATCGACCCCTAGCCTAGCATAAATGGTCATTAACCATCACTAACCATCAATTAACAATCTCAATTTTTTGAGGGAGAAACGAGAATTTTTTCAGTTTCCACATGCCACGTTTTTGGAGCTTCGGATGGGTTTAAACAGCAAAATACTGCAACCACTAGGTCACTAGGTGATGTCGTTGCTCCAAGCAGCAGAACACATCCGCCAGCTGGCTGGAACCTGGAGCGCAGCGACAGGGAGATCACGATGAGATCACGATGAGATCATGACATCATGATAATCACGAGACAATTATGTGATAAATATTGATAAATCATGGGAAGTTAATTGGTCAGAATTGGTCCTAGGAGCTGATCATAGTTTATGGAAAAAATTGATCAAAGGCAAAAGGTTCCTTTTCAAACATCACCCAACCGTTTGGATCGTTAATCAAGGTCATGTTCGACAAGTTGTAATGATTTCCAATCCTTATTGATCCCGCGGTCTTGCTGTTGTTGTTTCTTGTGATTTGTTATGTGATTTCAAAGACATGGTTTGGGCTTAAACTAAATCCTAGAGAATTTAATTGGTGCTTTTCATCCCGAACTCTTGGAACTCCACCTCTAAAGGGCTATCATCAGGGCTGTTGGAGTCAATCCTCAGCTACCTTAGCCATCCTTAGCCTTAAGACTCATGACTCTTGGCAGCGACTCGGAAAGCGTGCCATGGCAGCGGCCTGTAAGTCTTTCTGGAAGGGCCAACGGTCTCTGAGAGTCCAGAAGAGCTGCTTCTCCAATAGTCTGAGGAGACGGAAACTGAAGTCAATTAGAAGACGTCGAGTATCGTCGAGTCTATTAAATGTCTATTAAATCTATTCAGAAAAAACTCCAATTACAAAGTTTACACTCAATATCAATCAATTACATACAGAAAACATCAGAAAACATCCTTTGGCACCCAAAGTGCAACGAGTTGCAGCTTGCTGGACTGGCAAGCCAAATATCCTGCCTGCGGCTGACCAGCGTTTCTTTGAGGTCAGCAGAAAGTTCACACGCATCGGCAGCCGCCTGCAGGGAATGGACCATGGATATCCATGAATGGGTATCGTTGAAATCTGTTGAAATCTGTTGAATCAGGTTCGTCAGGTTGAATCCAATGACAGCTTGCCACTTGAACATTCTGGGACCCGCCATCACTCCAATGACCGAAGCTCTTGGTGTCAGCAAGGCGGTTGCCATTTGCCACTGACCTTGTGAGATTGCCATGTGGAAGTCACAAGGCGTTTTCTCGAGTTTGAGAACAACATAGAACAACTCATTTTAACCCTACTTCCACGGAGCAAAGAGTTGGGTAGAATCCAACAGCCTGGGGGTTACAACGGGCATTTATCCATCTGAGCTCCCTGGTACTTTTGCGATAAAAACCCCAAATCTCCTTGCCGCCGCCGCACGGGCATGGTAGCAGCCATTCATGGCTGCGCAACAGGAGACGTTGGAAATGGAGAACCTGCAGTGATGCAAATTGATGACCATCCTGATCCACGGCTACCGACTGATCCCCGCGGATTGGAACACTCACAAAACCTGACCTGTTCACTCGGAGGTTTCTTGGCACCCTCCATCTCCCAAAATAATGTCAACCCGAGTAATATCCCCCAGTTCCTTGATTTTAGGTACCATCAACATCTGATCTGGAATTACCCCTATTTGGAACCCCATGACAAAAACACTGATTATATTATATATTTATATACTTGAATAATATATTAATCCATCCATAATCATCCAATATCATCCATAATTTTCTCATCCCCTCCCAAATTTGGCAAAGAACTCGCGGTTTCTCATCTCCTGCAGCACGGAAAGCGCTAATTCCCACTGTCCGCAGGTGCTCAGTGCAGCAGCTGCACTGCCAAGAACCTGCGACGAAACGTCTCAGGCACACGTTATTTCTTGATGTTTTGTGTTCACACGGGCGTCTCATGGTGTCCCCTTGAAATTTCTTCAGAACTTCAGGATGCATATAAGCTCTATTTGGGTTTGAGTCCTAAAAACTTGGATAACTTAGACACTTATATAAATCTTGAATCATCTTGAATCTTTCGGTCCCTGGGAGTTACTGGGAGCCTCTGGATCGTCTTGAGAACGAGTCCAGCTAAGCTTCTGACCACTTCACACATTTTATCTGAGGCCTGGGTCAATGAATCAGCAGAAATCTACAGTAAAGGCCTGTCAAATCTGTCAATGAACAATGCATGACGCAATGCAAACCCGATGCAAAACCGTTTCGTTTGTGTCGGATTTGTGTCGGTTCCAGTCTCATCCATGATGGTTTCATATGATTTCCGATCTGTTGCTATGTTTTTGGTAATGCTGGGATCGATTTGCCATGGCCATGGTCGTCTCTGCTACCATCTGAGTCTTTGGCGCGCAAAACATGCAGTGCCAGGGGCCAGGATAAGCCTTGCAGCGGCATGATGCGAAACGGGGATGGATATAGACTGATGACCTAGCCGTGTTGGATCTGTGAAGAGTGCAACTGTAAATCTTAACGTGTCATTCATTGGACGCAAAGCGGATAGTCTTCGACATTTGAGTCCAGGTTGGTTGGAGAGTAGTCAACTTCCAAGCTTGAGAATGCGTCTGCTTGAGGCTATTGGGAACGAAATGAAAGTAGCCCCCCAAAAAAAGGTAAGATTTTGGTGCAAAATCTTAGGTTTGCAGAACCTCATTTAATGTGATTTCTTGAATCCCCGGCTCGCTTCATATCTTGGAACCCTGCTCCGTTCCGCCGCGCGGATGCAAGCACTTAGGGAGGGAGCATCGATACCTGTGATGCAAAGGAACGCAAGATGTACCGAGCTAAGACATGTTAAGACATGACTCATCACAAGGATTCGTTTGCTTGGGATTATGGTGATGACAAAATTCGAAAGTCGAAAGTCTTGACAAATGTCTCGTTTGAGTCCAAATAGTCTGTCCCTATCCGTGCCTCTTATCGTCGGACATCAAAACTGGAACATCTGAGCCGCTCACCCTCTCCAGACGACCTCGACCGGTCGCAAGTTTTGGTCCCATCGGTCCCATGGCCCTCTTACAGAGACCGCATATTGCATATGGCATATGATTCATGTATATTCATGTGATGTCCATAAAACCCAGATTATGATAGATTTAGCAGTGTTCAAACCTTATTTGAAATGAAATTATAAATGAAACGCTGTGAGACTTCAAAAGTCCTGCTGGAGTGAATACTTCCTGTGCATCTGCGCTTTCAGTGACTTCTGGACTATCTTCGAAAAACCGAGGTAAGCAGCAACAGTGATGCAAAAATACAGTAAGATAGAAATTCACAGCAAGAACTTTCTGACAGCTCAAGTAGTCGTATTCCGTCAACGCCAACTGGCCTCATAGCTTGGAAAATCAACATGGCGTGCTGCCACTGTGAGGCCTTACAATGCAGACAGAGGCTGCTGGGCGGGAAAGTCGCAAACTGAAAATTGTTCGGTCCATCTTTGGTGCGGATGCATGTGCTTAGGTTTTGGTGTACCAACTGCCAACCATTGCCAATCCTTGGTTTTCAAACCCATTTGCAACAGTGATCGAAACATATAGAAGCCATCCCACACCCGCCTTTTCTGCTGCTGTCAGTGCTGTGGTGAAGGTTGGAACATCCACAAGGCTTTTTTGCCTGGCGGCGCTCCTCCCAGCTTCCTCTCAAAATTGTACAGTCCTACTCATCCTACTCTTAATGAAAGAAGCCTTCCGCATCCTGCACTCGTGGAGCGTGGCTTATCAATGTTTATCCCATTGAAGTTCTTTCCATCCTGGCCTCCTGCATTCTACGGGGTTTCCTCCGCTTTCAGATGGAAACAACAGCCGTGCCACCTATGGGAGATGATCATCCAATTCAGGGGTCCATCATGGGAGGTGGGATTTTCTTAAAATTTTCATGATGTTCTTTAAATTTGGAGTACAATCCAAGTATTGATCTAAATTGACCTAAACTGACAACGTTGGATAATTTTGGCTCAAACGTCTCTCCCTCGCTCCGAATCCAAGGCACCTGGAGCTGGAAAGCAGATACAATGCCAGTTGCCAGGCAAGACCTTTCCTCAGATCACAAGAATCACAACTGGATTTGGTTTGATTAACATTGTTTCATATGGTTTAATCATGTTTAATCAAGTTTAATCCCAAGCTATATCCCAAAAGCCTACAGCTTTGGTTCCAAGATGTTCCAAGATGTTCCAATCATCCAAGAGATTTAGAGGGGCCAGAACTGGGTACCCAAATATAGGATGGCAATGGCAAACTCCCAATCTGGTTAAAATCTGTGCTTCCTGAAGCTTAAATGTAGAACATTGTAGAACCCATACAGCCCATGCCAATTGAGAGTGCATCGTCATCTGCAACTGGTGCCAAGCTTCTCGCATGCATTGATAGACCTTGGAAGCTCCAGGGAGCTCAGCCGCATGGAAACCAGACGACGACTTGACGACGACTTGACGACGACTTGAGTGGAAGTTTGATGGAGTTTGTCAGATTGTCGACGATCTCACCTCAGAGACTGCTATCGTATATCCATCGTATCTATCCTCTCTTTTGCTGGCAGGAGACACATTCCATGCGATCGCATCACCATGGCCCCCATGGCCGCCATGGAAGAGTAAGGCTCTTCGCCATTGCCAAGACTTTTCGCATGCACTGGCCACTGCATTGTAGGAGACCTGGCAAACGCAAAACGATATTAATCGATATTGTTAGCCACACGGATGCGTTTGTCCAGATCTGATCAGCAATGTGGGTGTGTCCAAAAATTGGGAGTCTCCAAAATTTATCAAACAGATTCAAAAAGTGCATTTCAACGGAATCAACGATTCTTCGTTGTAGGCCATCCAGAGCCTTCTCTCAACCGCCCCATCCCCTAACCATCCCCTAACCATCCCTAACGGGGAACCTGGTTGTGCAAGCGCCATCGACTCATCCGCGCCAAGAGATGTAAGGCTTGGATCCAACAGCGACCCTTCTCCAAGGCGCTCAACAGAGAGTTACAGGAGATGCTGCTGATCTTTAGCCGCTCCTGGTTAGATATGGTTAGAATGGTTAGATCATGGATGGATATGTCTAAATGGGCAATGTCCCCTGCCGAGATCCTTCCTGTCATGTTGGTATTTGTATATATGATTATATATGTATGTCAGTCACTTTTACTGTATTCATGGATTTCCCACTCCAAGCAAAACGAATGCAGAATCGGAATGTTTACTCTTATATATAACGGTTATAATTGTACCATAACAACAATAATAATAATAACAATAATAATGATAATTATAATAATAAATCTCAGGAGCAAACCATCAACATGCGAACTGGCCATGGTGGATGGGGGTGTCCTTGCGCATTTGGACAAACAGCTGAAGTGCTGCAGTCCATTGCCAGGCTCGTTCGCAGGCTGCAATGGCTGAGTTGTAAGTAATGACCTTCACGGTGAGCGTGTCGCAACACCCGGCGGCGACAAATCTGATGGAAATCCCAGTGATCAGATACTCGACAGAATACGGGGACAGAGAACTACTCGCATTTGGAAATGACCAACAATGCTGTAACAATGCTCTCAGCATCCAACATCAGGGCCATTGTCAGGACATTCTGCATCTTGCATCTCTTGAAGGATCATCAATGCTTCCTACATGAAACTGGAAGTCTAGGTTCTTCATCAAGGCATGTGCACTTCTTCTGGGTGTGTTTCAACACAGGAATACAGTCATGGATTTTAAAAACATAAAAAATGCATGCAGAATCATGCAGACCGCAAAAAGATTTTTTTGTTGTGGTGGTAATAGCAAGTTTTGGCGCGCCCCAGTCTCACACCAAATTTGCAGGGCGATAGTGAACCTGTGAACCTCGCTTCAACCATTCAACTTTGGGTTCTTGCGACTGTCCTGCCATAGGCCTTCCTTGCTCAACGCACTCATCACAGAGTTGTTGATGATGGTGTTGGCGAGGATAGACTGCTTCAGCATCTGCAGTGCAAGACGGGCAGGTCATCAACTCATCATCCCACGGAACAAAGCGGCAGTCTGCGTTTTGTGATGTCTAGGCAGTTTACTCTGCTCTTGCGTGCACATCTTGTCGGAATTGGCGGAATCAGCATATCCGGTAAGCAACTACACAACTACATACCATTTCAAAGCATCAAGGATGCTCCGCGAGTCAACATTTTAGCATTTTCATCATTCACCCACATCCTTTCCTCGTCATGCATGCTCAATGCCAAAGGCCACTGATGACCCACTTTTGCCGCATGAATTGCTGCGCCGTACATCTGTAGTGAGTGCCCTGTCAGGGACATAAGGACAGAAGAATGGTTTGGGCTGGTTTGGATCTGGGACAAAGATTGAAAACGATTCAAGGTATTTCAAGGTATTTCAAGGTGTTCAAAATCTGCACTGTAGGTTTGGATTCCGATGTCAGAGCATTATTCAGAGGTGCCTTCAGTCCAGAGTCCAAATTCTGCAGCAAAAAACGTGCTCTTCGTCCAAACTGAACATTGAACATCAACCCAATCTCAGGATGTAGTCTATATATAGTATTATATAATATTATATATAATATATGTGTATATTATTTTATATTCATACTCTGTATGACTATATAATTATGAAATTGATTCATGGACGTCTCCAGCATCGTCCTGAAGGTCTTGATGCCCACAAGGCCAAGCTCATCTCCCATCGACTGGCCCTGGTGCATGCCACCAGCGTTGGGGCCAAGGCCAGCCAGTCGCTTTGCTCTATTCCTGGTTCGAGACACTTCGAGAGTCCAAACTGTTGGAACACTCAAACTGTTGATATCTTGGTTTGATGTCCATTGATGGGACATGATGGAACCTTTGCGCCAACAGAAGAATTAATCACAAGAACAACTGCAGCCACCAATGTTCCCGTGGAAAACCTGGTTCTTCTTTTGACACTCAAAAATTGTATTAGTACAGTATTTTGCCGTAAATAGCTGCCCCTGTTCAACCTGATCGAGTTTTGCTACATCTAATAAGACTAATAAGTGTTGACTATGGAATTCGCAGGAGATTCAACGGATTTGAATAACTTGACTTCACTTCATAGTCAATATATAGTCATGGATCCAACTAGTCACCAGATTGCGCCTAGAAAAAGAGCACGCTGCCACTGCAATGCTGTGCCGCAAGCTGCAACCAGCGCCGACCATGGGAGCTCTGAAGAAAAACCTGGAGAAAGCGCGTGGGAATGCGTGGGATCTCATGGGATCCCCATGGATCGGGACATTGCACAATCTGTCAGTTGCCTTACGTTTTGTCTTACGTTTTGTCTTACGTTTTGTCTTTTTTGATGATTGTTTCTGGCATGATCCATACTTTTCGCAGTGATATCGCAATATCAACATGGCATATCATGGCATTCAAAACGTTCAAAAGCACCAGGTCATGTGCCTGCTTCGTGTGCCTCTTGGACAAAGCAAATTGCACGATCCAAGCGACTGCCTAGTGCACCGCGAGATGACAAATGGGGGCATCACGACGAGTGGTACTACTCTGCCAAGCCATTCTGAAGAAATTGAACAACCACCTTGCAAGAATTAGGCCATACAAACCTCGATCACCATGACAGAACTCGTTGCATACAAAACATATATACGTAGTAAAATATATGACCTGCGTGAACTATATCACATCTGGGAGGACAACGGAGTCGCCCAAATGCATGTTTCAAACATCTTCAATGAATCTTCAACATTGGAAGAGACTGGGCAAATCAAGTACATCTTTCGTGACATGTCCAGCTGCAGTTTAAGCGACCGTTGGACAGGGCTGTAACGAGGCTGTTGAAGGTGATGCTGTCTCGGTTTTCCATCTTTTCGAAGATGTCCAGGGCCTACCAGCGTCGCCACACGGTTCTGGCCATCTGGTGGTTTAACCACGCATCCCAAAACATGCGTCATTGGAGTGAGTATGGGTGAATCGCGCAAAAATAATGAAACATAATGAAATCGCATTCAAACCACCAAACAGAGATCTCCAGGAAAGGCAATTGTCAGTAAGAAACAGAGCTTCATACCATGTTCATGCCATCTCTGGATCAGCCCCATGGTCAATCCCCATAATAAGAAGATCATCTTTTGAATGAGAAGGTTGTCCGCACTTTTCTCAGTCAAAAGGACCAGTCGCCTTCGGCCACAGATTTCCATGTGCCGCTGCTTGGATTGCAGCATTGTGAAGTACCTTCCACTGAGTGATTGGATTTGCATTGAACTAAGTTGTCAGCATCAAATTGGACACTAATTTGGGGCTGTTGTATCTGTTTGCGATTGCAGCAAGTCGGGCATGAATTGAACATGGTGGAGGATGTTAGAGGCACACTATGTGGGGATGCTGTTGCGGTGTGGTGTCGTAGTTCTTGTTGCGGCTTTTGGGATACGCCATGATATGCCCATGTTCGTTGCTTTCGTTGCAGTTTGTGGTTCTGTTTCTCCCCATCAATTTTTGTCTACAGGGTCTACCACAGGATATTCCAGTCAATCCCGACAAATTTCATAGATTGTCAGTTCCAATCTTAAATTTACATGATTTTACATGTCAATCCAATTTACCTCAAGTTTTTATATGTTTTTATCATTTACAGATATTTACAGTACATCACATGAGTTTCTCCAGAGGTTTCGCCAGACGTTTCGCACCAATCTCCATCCCCCGTCAGACCGTGTCGTGGCGTTGCCGCCGACACTGAACTTCCGCCAGGCGCAAGGCATCGCGCCAGCGGAGGCTGCGGCTTAGGCCTGGTGGATTGGAATGGAACAATTGGAATAGTATACTTCCATTGATTATCATATACTACCCAGCACGTATATGGAAGCTTTTATGGAATATATTATGGAATATATGGAATATATGACTGTATATGATTGTATATGTGACTGTATATGACTGTATATGACTGTATATGATTGTACATGTATGAATTTCAACCACTGGGAGAATATATGAGAATATATAGTTGCCTCCAATCACAGCTGTGATGCGCTTCACTGAAGCGACCGCAGCGTCTGCCGCCATGCAACACCCCAGTCATCATGGCAATGCTGGTAGTTTTTGGCCAAAGTTTCTGAAGTGGCTTGAAGACGGGGTACCAAACACAGAAACTGGCCACAATCTGAATCAACGGTTGCATGGGGGTTGAATGAGTTGAATCCGACATAAATAATCATAAATTATGAGTTGAATGAGTGCAAAGTTTACTCCATCTGCGTCTGAGATTTATCACAGATGATATCCCAACTGCTGAGACAAACATCTGGCGGCTCGGTCGTGCATGGATCATCCAACTTGGGCATGTCATGGCATGTCATGGCATGTCACCATTTAAATCATTTCACCTTGCAAGTTTTCCGATGTTTTTCCATTTCCAGCACATGCGCATTTCTTTTTTTGACCCTTGAAGAAATGTGCAGGTGTAGGGCTCCAATGCCCTTTTCAACTTGGCACCTTGAAAGTTTCGGCGTCAAGCTTACCCTGTAAGAGCTGCCGGTGAAATGGCGATGCAAGAAGCGAACCACAAGCGAACCGGAATCAACAATCGCACTCAATCACAGTCCTTTCACTTCTCATAGTATGACACCTGGTAAAAGCGGAAAAGTCAGTCCGATGTTGCTCCTATATTGTTCCTTATACTTCAACAGCTGCTCCGGAAATTTGCCAGTAGCTCACCTTGGAAGATAGGCAAAGGAAAATTTACAGGGTTCCGTGGTACAGTCTATCTAACTCAGTCCTCCTTTGACCGATGGATGTACCTGTCATAAGGTCAAATGTCAGCTGCATCGAGTGCTGAAGTCAACCACAATCGACAACCAGTCAGCATTAACAGTAGTAAACCCGGTCATGGCATCCAGCGCACTTCACGTGCAAGTTCAAAGCGTGTTCAGTTTCGAAGCTCTGGTTGCACTCTTGGCACTTGAAGGCCATGTCCTGGCTGGGTTGTTTGCTTGGATCTTGGTTCGTGCCTTTTGGTGACTTGCAGCATCCTCTGGCAAGGGGCCCAAGGGGCTCTGGCAAAAGAGAAAGAACGGGAAAGATCATCTCTCATGGAGTCAACAAAGTAACTGTGAAGTAGCTGGTTGTGAGATGTGCTGCTATCCAAAACTGCAATTTGACACAGCGTAATGTCTTCACAATCATATGTCACGATAGGTTTCAGTATGTTTCAGTTTTGTTTTGTGAAACTAGGCAGCGTGGCTATTGTCCAACATCACAATTCCATTACATCCCCACACGTTGTTCTAGGGGTCAACGCCCCGAGGCGGGCGTGGTTTTTTCCACGTTTGTGCTCTTTGGCAGTATACGTGTTTAACGCTCTTGCCGACTGTAAGATGACGCTACGGAAGACACGTTGCCCAACTTTGTTG
>Ga0126342_10006954_pt1 | contig 20159 bp, 15 predicted proteins | sample Cyp1metagenome_FD_92528 | JGI IMG/M metagenome (GOLD analysis project Ga0126342, IMG submission 92528) | Coral microbial communities from Lord Howe Island, Old Settlement Bay, Australia - Cyphastrea 1 metagenome | ecosystem: Host-associated > Invertebrates > Cnidaria > Coral ...
CTCGGTACCTCGACCCAAATTCCACCAGGTCCCCGGTACCTCGCTGGGAGATACGAGATACGGAACCCTCGTTCAGAGATACTGGTATCTCCATGTGAGGTGCCAACGATGCTTAGGGATATATATATATATATATATTGTACAGTACCTTCATTTTAGGATCCTGAAATTCCCATTTACCAAACACCGACTTGACATTAACATACATTAACCATATATGTGTCGTGGTTCATGATGTATGGGCCATGTCCAACCATTCCACAATGAGAATCCTTAAAACGGGTGTATATATATATATACAAGGTGGTGCCCCATAGTTAGCTAAGTTAGTTTATAAGTCCAATAACTATAGTTTATAGGTGATACATCTATAGTCAATGGGATTATAAACCAACTTATAACTGGTGGGGCACCACCTTGTGTGTATATATATATATATACATAAATCCCTAAAACTATACGAATTGATGACAATCCTCAATATGGGTATAACATGTAAAAAACCAACCTTTCACCATTGTGCCATATGAATCATGGCATGTTTGTGGGACCTTGCGGGTGTCTTTTTAAGTTTTGGATCTCGTCAAGAAACCAAGTACTTTTTGTGACCAAAGACTATTGTATTAGATCATTGAGCTTTCTAGGTGCAAGAATATTACCCGTTCAATCCAGGTTTCCGCCTACTATTTTTTCATGGTGCAAACAAATGTACACGTTGCTAATATTCCCCGGTCAAAGTTCCAAAGTTCATAGGTGAAACTGGTAACGTCACCGACCTAAATATCATCATCCTCTGAGAATCCATATATGCCATGATGATGGGCCAGTGAAGGCACCAAGATCGAATGGTTGGTGGCTTCAACCCCTCCGAAAAATATGAAAGTCTGTTTGGATTATTATTCCCAATATATGGGAAAAATGTTCCAAACCACCAACCAGAACACACCATGTGGGGAATTTCACGTAGTCGGGCATCATTCGCTTGGTGAGTGTGACATGTTGTGACCTTGACACTTCTGAAGGGATTGGACTGGTTGTTTGTTTTTTTCCAGTACCGGCACAGCCACTGCCAACCAATCAGCATAATTAGAGAGTTTCGAAAGAAAATTGTGTAAGATTTAGTTGGAAGGCCGGACATTGAAACAATTTCGATATATACGAATCTCATCACCCTAATATTAAACACTGGTCCCAAATATGTTTAATTCCCTACATTCACCATGGCTTCGAAAGACGCTGTTTGGCACTAGGGGGAAGGGATTGTGAATCCCACAAGACTCGAAATTGTTCAAGTGTTTTGATACACATTAATTGCACATTGATATTCCATGTTAATCTCCAACAACTACTTATCATGCCATGCCACAAGACTCAATTTGTTCCAAGTAGTTTTCTGAAATCAAAATCCGCATTTGTTCTTGACTTGGCTGATGCCATCCCGCTTTGTGAATCATGACCATGCTTAGCAATGACACCTCCATTGGGATTCTATAAATGTTAATATTACTGACTCAAGTGAGTTAGGTCACCATTTTATGTTTAGTTCCAATCATGTTTGTTCATAGGCGAGCTGCCACTTTCATGTTCAACCCCCCATGTTTCATGGTAACACCCATATCTATTGTAACAATCATGGCCCGCACGCATCATGTTTCATTGCTAAATCACCATTGTTTAATGGCAATACTGTTGAATCACCATATTTTTCATTGCTATATAAACATTTTTAGTACCATTCTTAGTACTATCAATTATTGTTACCATGAAACATGGTAATGGCAAATAAGTGCTATAATTACAGGGCTTAGTATCAGTTTCAAGTATTTCTTGGAGATTATATTACTGTATATCCACAATAGTTGGGTGATGTTCAATTAGGACATTGACCAACCCCTGTAAATGGAATATGGAATTTATATATATATGGGATTTAATGGGAATATATTGACCTCTATATGGAACATATGGGATTTAGTTAATATATGTTAATATATGGAACATCCTGTTTCATTGTTTCATGCTATTGTTTCACGGCTCCTGCCGGAACCTTTCAAGGCCCTGACGCGATGCACGAAAGGCTTGGATTCGGTACCAATTTCCATGGTGCCACCCTGCCAGTGGATTTGGGATGGATTTGGATTAACCTCCGCAAAAAAAAATGCCGAAATGTGTGCCACCAGGATGCTAGTTGGATGAATATATACATTATATATATCTCTCTCTACGCATACATTATTATTATATATATATATTATTTATAAACATTATATTATGTTATATTATATTATGTTATATTATATTATATTATGTTACATTATTTTATATTATTAGCGTTATTATTATGATTATTATGATTATTATTAGTCTTATTGTTATTGTTATTATTATTAATTACTATTATTCGTGGGGAAACTAGAGCATCCACTATAGTTACAATCCCCTTGAAAATTCCCCTACAGAATGGTATTCGTTAACCCCACAAAATAGCTACCATTTTGCATAGATCTTGGGTGATATGATATGTGTGTTCACACTGTCATGCACCATCATTCTATCGGCTTCATTTGGTTGCTTGAATCCGGCAGGGGTGCCATTCTATAGAGATGTTTGTTTAGTAAAATGGCATTCTATGGAGTTGTTGGTTTAGTCAAATGCAATAGTTTCAGCCAAAGCCTCCCAACCAGACCTGGCTCTGCACCAAAGCCTAGACCTTCTCCGGAACCTTCTCCGGAACAGTCTCCGGAACCCTGGAATCTGACCTGATTTCCGGAACGCTGTTGAACCTGACCTGGCTCTGCACCAAAGCCTCCCGGACCTTCTCCAACCTGTTGAACCTGACCTGGCACCAAAGCCTCCCAGACCTTCTCCGGAACCTTCAGACCCTTCTCCAGAACCTTGTTGAACCTGACCCGGCGCCTGCACCAGTGCACACCGGGGCTATTCTGGGCTGAAGACCTCATTAGCTTGTGCTGTTGGGGAAAAGATGTAAAGCTCTGTCAGACGAGGCGCGAAACGCCATGCATCCACGCCAGGCTGCGTCCAAGAACTGGGGTTGCAGGTTGTCGACCAGTTCCTTGGCAATCTCCTCCACACCAATCTCCTCCGTGATGCCAAACGCATTCGCTAAGCGTTTCCTTACGGATGTTCCACTGGTGAGGCTCCGCGGGCCCGTGGATCATGGCAGGCTTCGAGCCCAAGGGCAACGACGCGAACTTCAAGACCTTGGAGGAGCAAGAATGCAAAATATTCGAAGGAAGTCTAGCAGTCAAATTTCCGACAATATGGGCAGATGAAAAGAAAAGGTGGGAAGAGTCAGAGAAGAGAAGAGAAGAGAAGAGACGAGACGAGACGAGAAGAGAAGAGAAGAGAAGAGAAAAGAAGAAAAGAGAAGAGAAGGACAAAGAAGATCAGAGAAGAGAAAGAGCCAGAAGAAAGAGCCAGAAGAAAGAAGATGCAGGTGCGCGAAAACGCATCACAACAACTCACCTCTCCTATGGTGTCCTATCATTGAAACTTCTGCCACTGCCTTGTGCGGTTCTACTGGTAGTTACGACAAGTCATTGAGACACCGATGTGAATCCAATCCATGGGTGCTGCCCGTATAGCTGTGGCGCTGACAAGCTGCCAAAAGGTTGTAGAGTCTGCACTTGTTGCCCTCTGGAAGCCCGTGCCGCTGCGTAGTTCTATTGTGTTTCGCAATGCAGTGTCTGCAGATCGCATTGTTGTGGCTGCGTCAAGGTTGCTTGGTGCCGCGGCTGCATGTGTAATACTATGGTCTTGTGCAGCTGGATCTCGTAAATCGTCGTGGAGTGGCTGCATCAAGGCTGCGAAAGTGATTGTCAGCAGATTTTCTCAATTTTGGCGCTAGTAATTTTCCTCTTAGAAGTCCTTTTAAAAAGTGTTTCAAAATCGTCTTTTTTTCGCTTTGGCGTCGAGATCCCGGTTTTGGAGCTGCAATTCCTGTTGTGATTATGTACAAGAAAGCTTCTCTGTGTAAAAACTGTTTTCTGTAAAAGCTTGCTGTGTGTAAAAGCGTCTCTGTGTAAAAGCTTGTTGTGTGTAAAAGTTTCTCTGTGTGTAAAAGGTTCTCTGTTTAAAAAGCTTGCTGTGTGTGTAAACGCTTGCCATGTGTAAAAGCACTGTGTGTAAGTGTTCTGTGTGTAAATGCTTGCTGTGTGTGAAAGCTTACAAAGTAGTACCGGGAAGTGCTTTGTGCAAGCTTTGTAGTACAAAGTAGTACTGGGGAGTGCTTCGTGCAAGCTTTGTAGTACAAAGTAGTGCTGGGAAGTACTTTGCGCAAGTCTTGAAGTACAAAGTAATACTGGGACGTACTTTGTGCAGGCTTTGAAGTACAAAGTAGTACTGGGACGTGCTTTGTGCAGGCTTTGTAGTACAAAGTAGTACAGGGAAGTGCTGTGTGCAAGTTTTGAAGTACAAAGTAGAAGTTGGAATGACTTTGTTCAAGCTTTGTAGTACAAAGTAGTATATACTGGGAAGTGCTTTGTGCAAGCTTTGTAGTACAAAGTAGTACTGGAAACGACTTTGTGCATGCTTTGTAGTACAAAGTAGAACTGGGAAGTACTTTGTGCAAGCTTTGTAGTACAAAGTAGTACTGGAACGTGCTATGTGCAAGCTTTGTAGTATAAAGTAATACTGGGAAGTACTTTGTGCAAGCTTTGTAGCACAAAGTAGTACTTGGAACGTGCTTTGTGCAAGCTTTGTAGTACAAAGTAGTAGTACTGGGAAATACTTTGTGCAAGCTTTGTAGTACAAAGCAGTACTGGGAAGTGGTTTGTGCAAGCTTTGCGGTACACAGTAGTGCTGGGAAGTAGTTTGTGGAAGCTTTGTATTACAAAGTAGTACTGGGAAATACTTTGTGCAAGCTTTGTAGTACAAAGTAGTACTTGAAACGTGCTTTGTGCAAGCTTTGTAGTAGTACTGGGGAGTGCTTCGTGCAAGCTTTGTAGTACAAAGCAGTGCTGGGAAGTACTTTGCGCAAGTCTTGTAGTACAAAGTAGTACTGGGACGTACTTTGTGCAGGCTTTGTAGTACAAAGTAGTACTGGGACGTGCTTTGTGCGGGCTTTATAGTGCGAAGTTGCCTTCTAGGGGCTTTTCCTGTGTAAAACGTAAATGCTTCTGTGTGCTGGCAGTAAGAGTTTTCTGGCGTGCAGAACAGCTGAGATGAGATGAGAACAACTTCGAGGAGATGAGAAAGGTTGATCAGTGCTCGGATGAGATGAAAACAGTTCAGAAGAACTTACTTGGATGACATGTGAGAAGAGATGGGATGAGATGAGAAGAGCTGAGGGGAGGTGAGATGAGGTGAGAAGAGCTCACATGATCTGAGATGAGATGAAGTGTGGAGTGTGAAGTGCAAGTGTGAAGTGTGAAGAGTGCAGTGTGAAGTGTAATGAAAGTCTTCGCTTGGCGTTGCATTGCGCCGGGGTCGCGCGCAGGTCATGTTCTTGGACAACAACACAGCTTCGCACAAAGCACGCGCGCACGGGCCTGGCTGGCGCACGGCGCATGGTAAAGGCTGCACCTGGTCGACTGGTGCAAGGTCTTGTCATCACCTAGGTGCAAATCCAAATCCCTTCCTGGGCCTGAGATCTGCACACATGTGCAAAGACGAAGTGCCAAATTGCCTTTCGTCTCTGCTCTACGGAGGTGGTGGCATCCATCGTGGTGATAGGCTTTGCCATTCCCAACCCGGTAGACCTTGTCCTGTGTGATCCTAGGAGGATCACTTGCCGCTGAGGCTTCAGACTCGGCTGCCTCCTCAGACATCGACCTGACAAGAACAGGTTCATCAGGCTCATCAAACACTCGAAGTCGCTCCGGTGACTTCGAAGATTGAGACTTTCCATGCAAGTTCTATAGATGAGAAAGGTCTTATAGTATAATCCCTAAGGCAACTTCCGCCCCGCCTCGTGCGGGTACTGGTATCCCAATTGCCATTAAATACCATTAAACTCCAGATGGTTAAATCCCATTAAATCCATATCTGGTTGGTGGTATACCTACCCCTCTGAAAAATATGAAAGTCAGTTTGGATCATTATTCCTAACTGAATGGAAAAATAAAGCCATGTTCCAAACCACCAACCAGATATTGTTGGTTATATATCCCATTAATCCATGCTATCCTCATAAAATCCCAGTGAACAAACGTCAAGGTTACATCCCCACTTTCAAAGTTGCCTGAGCACAGCTAACGTGACATACATCACCCACGTTTTTCAATGGATTCAATTCACGGTTGTAAGCCATGCAGTTATGGCCCTGTAAGACAGGGGCTTAAATGGGATGAAATAACTCCTGCAGCTAGCTGGTGAAACATAGCACTCAAATGGGGGTTATAAGCCAGCTATAACTGGTATATAGGGCTACAACTGCTGTTTTAACACTAAACATATTGAAGTTTCAAGAAAAAATGGATCCAACTCTGGGACTAGGCGACGATACAGAATTCATGGTTATATTATACTAGCAGAAATTTATAGATACTTTGTGTGAAACAACTTGATTTTACATGTGTGGCCAGACAAGAAACACATGCAAGTTATCAAGTTTGAGCTTGTCACCCAACCAACATGCCAGCATATCCAATTGAATGTCCCAAGGATGGTGGTATACTCCCAAGAGATATCCCATGTCAGACAGCCAAAAACATATTCCCACATTCATGGCCAATCAGCCAGATACCCTGCAAAACATGACGGATCCTCAGCTGGTTAATAAGTAGATGATCCCATACCAAAAGACTATTTTGGATTACCCTCCGGTAAATTAACATAGATCCTGGCAGTCATCGGGGTTGGAAGACTGGTTTCCACTAAAAATGGCTTATTTTCAGGGTCTATGTTAATTTACCAGAGGGTGGTTTCTAGCCATCTTTCAGATTGCCCTATTGTTGTGGGATGAAACTGTCACCTTTTGGTGTATTGATGACTCAATTGCCTTTCCGAACTGCATTTTTTTGCACCCATGCCTTGACCCAAATGTAGGTCGCTTGCAAGTGGATGTCCTTGTTGTCAAAGACCAACACACCTGGCTGCACTCTTGGGCCAAACAAAACATGCTGATTTCACCATGGGAAACAAATCGGGAACATGCAGGTTATGATGATTTCCAGTTCCGGATACAGTTTTTACCATGTTGAGGTCGTTCGAATTTCATTTCCCATGACGGATCCATGGTGCTGCTATATATGGTAACATGGATCCCATCAATATACCCCCTTTATGTTAGCATATATAGCAGCACCATGGATCCTATGGGTTTACGTGATTCATATCCCAAATCGTTGACGGATGTCAAACCGCAGGAACCTGGCCCCGGCCCAAGGCCGTCCGGATCCAAGGCTTCCTATCCTGGATGATTTCCGAGAGGATTTGCGGATCAACAAAACCATCAAACATAACACTAATATTAACACATATATGTATATACCCTCTAGTTATTTAACATAGCTATGGAAAATGGTCGATTTATGAATGTTTTACCTGCATTTTCCTATTAAGAATGGTGGTTTTCCATAGCTATGTTAAATAACCAGAGGGTGTATATATATATATATATAAATTATTGAAACATGTATTAACAGTAGTTTCCCCAGTCATGGTGGATTAACCAATGCGGAGAAAAAAATGGTTAATCTTGGTTTTAGATGGTTTCGAGTTCAACTTCGGGTTGTTGAGATGTTGAAACTTGAACCCAACCTTCATTGACCTTCCGTGTATTAATGCTGCAATGCTGAGAATTAGCTCCACATGTCATCACTTCCACCATAAATAGGTGCTATTCATAGGACGACAACAACAACAACAGCAGCAGCAGCAGCACATGCCTTCCACCACGAGCATTGTAAGAATGGGCGTGTCTTCATCCTCAGTAAGATCCCAAGAAGGGTGCTGATGGTTGGCTGCTTAGAAATTTAGACGCTGTCATTCTGGTAGGAATAATAGCAAATTGTTGCATTGTAGTAGGGTATTCAGCTAGACTTAGTATATAACTTATATCACCTTATATCAAACCATTAAATTACAATACACTTTACCAACATGTTTGGTAGTTGACCAACAAAATTAGGGGTTTACCAAACTGAGTACCCTCCCAAAATCCAATTGGCCAATTATCTATGGATAAAATAGCTGGAATTTATGGATGTTTACGTCATCACAAAGATGGTATTTTGTTAGCTTTGACTCGCCAATTGAACATGATCCATTACTGCTTGGTGGTTTTAACCATCTTGAAAAATATTAGTCAATGGAAAGGATTATCCCAGATATGAGATGGACAATAAAAGCCATGTTTGAAACCACCAACCAGATTAGCAATCTATCCGAGGTCCAAAAGAAAACTGACCCCTTGTGGGGAGTTCACACATCCAAAAGAAAACAACAACAGCACCCCCACAGGATGGTGCCCCCCAGTGATGTGGTTTCGTTGGTTTAAACCCCATGAATACTATAGTTATATTTCCCATAAACCCCACTTCCCCAAGTTATGTGCGTCAACTTAGCATTCACGAACTGGGGCACCACCTTGCAATGACTTCTGATGGTAGATGGGAAATTGCAAATTCATGATCAGTGCGCGATGCAGGAGTCATAGTGCAAAACAAATTGGAAAACCAAGCCAAATTGCAAAACATTCTCAGGCCATGTCGAATGAATATGGTTCACCAACCTCAAATCACGCTTGTTTTAACGCCCTTTTTGACTGTTCCCCCAACATCATCCTACCATAAAACCACCACTTGTCGCACATGAAGCTTGGATACGTGTAAACATGTATTTCTGGAATTTGGCTGCTTAGATGATTTGTCCTACATCTATAGCAAATAATAAGCCCCTCACGTGCAGGGTGTTAACTTGGGCCCTTACACAAAGCCACAAACCAGCCAATAAAAAGGAGTCCAATGAACCGCATATAACTATATGGCCATTTCATGGCTTTATGATTTGAAGTACATAGATGGCACCATTTTGAAACGAGCCTGCCCCACTACCCTCTGGTAATTTGTTACATAGCTATTGAAAATGGCCCAATCGAAATAGTTGATTTACCCAATGAAAAAAAATGTGATTTTCCCATCAGTTTTTTGTATGTTTACCAGGCCGGGTAATCCCCTTGAACCACCAGTAAACCACCATTAAAAGAAGCATTAAACCACCATAAAACCATCCATTCATCCAAAATCAGGATGGGTCCCCGGGCCAACAGGATGGCTTGGCCCGAAGGAATGCTCACCAAGGCATCTGCAATGGGAGGCTCCTGTGACATTGAGGCGATGTACCCAGCAATATATCCACACATTTAAAAATTAGAACAATATGGCGGAGATTTTATGGTAAATCACCAACAATAGTTAGAATAATATGGTAAATCACACATTTGATAGGAATATCTATGGATAACTGGAGATAAACCATAGTTATTTATGGTAGATAAACCCCATTAACTATAGATTATAGATATATCTTCGTTGGTGATTCTAACCATCTTGAAAAATGATGGAGTTCGTCAATGGGAAGGATGACATCCCAGATAAGACATGGAAAAAAAAACATGTTTGAAGCCACCAACCAGATTATGTACCCCATATTAGTACCCCAAATCATGATAATCCCATAATCAATAGAACAATGAGAAACCCATATTATGAGATCAGTGCTGTTCCATGGCCACAGGCCGAAGCAAACAGCACAAAGTTCACAGGGCGAAAGTTGTCACCACAAGACCCAAAGGCCTCATAGCATACCCAATACCCTCTGGTAAACTAACATAGCTATTGAAAATTGCCATTTATAGTAGATTTACCCAGTAAAAATGGTGATTTTCCATAGTTACGTTAGTTTACCAGAGGGTACTAGCTTCAGCCACAACCACAAAAACGAATCCGTTGAGTGTCGTAAGGCTCCACTGATTGCGCAGCTTTGTGAGCAAAGATAGGCGTAGTGCGTGCAGAACGCACAACGCGCAGCGAAACTCGGCTCTCCAGGGGTGATGTCTGCTGTGGCCACTGCAGAGGCAAGGTCACTGAAGCATGTCCAGAAAGCCAATCCACTGTATGTCATACCAGCTATCTGATAATGTACGCCATCCACCACCTCTATGATCCACATTTGGGGCCGCGGTGAGAATTCATCGCATGCACCAACAGTAAAGTCGGTGATTGGCAGCCCGCCCATCCTTGCTCATCATGCTCAGATACTGATCGTCTGACTTGCCCAACTCGTATCAGTTCAAGTTCAATTACTACTTTAAAACCGTTTCAGTTTTTTAAAATCAATCAACGAATTAAATTTAAATGTCTTTAAAAGGCAGAGTGCTGAGGTGCATCGTGTCGAATCTTGCTCCAATCTCCTCACGACACTTGGCATACCAAAACTTTGCCTCGACATTGTCCATTCGGCGACACGTGGCTTGGCAAGAGAACCACATTGTGCGTCGGAGATCCCGAGCTGTTGCCAGCGCATGGTGAGCTTCCTCGACACCCTGCGCAAATGACCCCACTGTAGTAACATTTAATAATAAGTAATTAGAACAATCATGGATTGACAATTGAGTGCCCCAAATCCCATGATTTTCATGATTAATAAATCGACGTTACGTATATTTTCTGGTTCCTTCGGAATCCATAGCTATGGATCGCTTTGGATCACCGCTTTGCTATGGAGGCTACGGCTATCAGCAATGAAAGTGGGGACCCAAAGAATCTGGGGTGGTTAACCAACAACAAGTTACCCCGCCTGGTAAACATACCAAAAACTGATGGGAAAATCACCATTAAGCGGGAAATCAACTATTTCGACTGGGCCATATTCAAGTTCGCAAACTGTAACAGTTTACCAGAGGCTATATCATAGTAAATCCCATTAAACCACATTAAACCACCATAAAATCCCATTAAATCCCAACCATTAAGAATCATTACCAGGCCGGGTAGGGCTTGGATGGGGATCGTATACCTACATGGCCAGCCAGATACCATGCAGATCTTTGAGATCTTTGAGATCTTTACCAACTACAAGGTGGTGCCCCAGTTCGTTAGCTAAGTTGGTGCCAATAACTCCAATAACTAGGGTTTATGGTAGATATATCTATACTATTCTATACTTACTATGGTTTATAAACCAACTTATAACTGGGGGGCACCGGGGAACCACCTTGTAGCCCATCTTTCAGATTGCAGGGCCTAGTGGCCTAGTATTTCATGATATGTTATGACCATTCCTTAAGGTTGATTTCCCAAGTCATTTCTTACGTCTTCATCTCCGGTTTTTTTTCGCGCACATTATATAGCTATTAATTTGGTTGGGTAACTCTAAGTGACTCCTTTGCTCCCCATTTAATAGGGAATATATATAGGGAATATGGATACCAATAGATCCAAACAGCTCCTTCCAAACCACTGGATAGTTAGCTGGTGCGATATACATGTTCCATCAGCAGTCTGATTTACGCAATGTTTTGATGTTTGCGACGCCAATTGTTGTTGCTGGTATACCTACCCCTCTGAAAAATATATGAAAGTCACATGGGATGATTATTCCCAATCTATGGAACAATAAAAGTCATGTTCCAAACCACCAATCAGCCATTTTTGTTGGTGAACATTTTTTTGTGACACCCATATTTCCCGCCCTGATTTACCAGTTGTGTAGTCCCCATGATTGCAGAAAAATATTGGTTTTGCTGGCCTCCAAAAAAGTGGTCTTTATACAATCATCCATATATTGATGCAAATAATAATCTATTTAAATAATGCATATTAATCTATATTTGTACAATCTACAAAATTTACAATCTACAATAATCACCCATTTGGGTTGTGAGACATCCATACTTTGCTTGCCCTCCGGTAATCAAAGACGGCCTGCTGGAAATTTACCCATTTATAGAGTACTGTCCCATGAAAACCTCTATTTAGTTTGGTATTCTAAATTAAATCACAATCTTGTTTGTTAATCCACGTTAAACCACAATTCGCTGACCAAACTAGCATATTCCAGCTATATCCCCATTATATAGCCAGTTCTGCTTGCCTAACTCACCATGTTCATGCTTATATCCCAATTAAAGCACCATGTCAGCCATGTGTGATGAATATTCCATCATATCCCATGACACCCCATGATAATGCCTCCTTATATAAATTGTAATACCATTACAGGTTTGAGAGGGTACATTATATATCCACAACTAGAGAGGTTTGATGACTGCAGTTGTAGTCCTTAACAGTTTCTGGTTGGTGCTTTCAAGCCTTCTGAAAAATATTAGCCAGTTGGGATTATTATTCCCAATATTCTAGACAAATAAAAGCCATATTCCAAACCACCAACCAGGTTTTAAGTGGCTTAAACCCTCGTTTATACGTGATATATACATATGTATATATAACTTATATAACCTAAGTTGCAGGACTTATTTGATCCCATTTAAATCTCTTCAGGGCCATAGCTGCGAATCATCAATTCACCAAAGGTAAGGATTTCATCCTATAATATGGGGATTAGATTAATTAATGATTATGTGATTATGATTATATCTCGGTATATTCCACTATACCTCAGTTATATCAGTTATATCTTTATAATTCTTTATATAGATCATATCTGGTTGGTGGTATACCTACCCCTCTAAACAATATGAAGGTCAGTTGGGATTGTTATTCCCAACTGAATGGAAAAATAAAAGCCATGTTCCAAACCACCAACCAGTATATATATATATATATGTGTTGTTAGTTGTTTTTTTCTCCTGATTAAATTAAATCCACTTTCATATGCCATTGATATCCCATTATATCCAGTTATATCGCCATCATATTCCCTGTTTAAACACCAATTAAAACAAATCATATCACCATTTCATCCTACAATATGAATCATATCATATTATATCCCGTCATATTCCACCATACCTTGGTTATATCTTTATAATTCTTTATAGATCATATCACTCTCATATCTTTGATTTTTCCGGATGGTTTGTCAAGACACGGCTTCCCCGTCTCGCCTGGTTGGCCCAGGTATCCAACAAGGACCAGCGATCCAAGTAACGCCAGGCGATTCCGGGCTTCACCCAAGCACTGCCGGCGCCTGTAACGGGGGAAGTCCAGCAGCAAGGTGAGGCTCAAGTCATATCCCCCATAAAGCCCAATGCTAAGTTGACAAAAATAACTTGCTTTTTTGTAATATTTGTAATGTTAAGTAGGCTTTATTAGGGGGGATATGAATCAATGAATGGATAGAACTATAGTCAATGGGCTTATAAATATATATATATATATATACACACCCTCTTGTTATTTAACATAGCCATGGTATAGATGGCCCTAATCGAAATAGAGGATTTTCCCAGCTGAAAACCTCCATTTATTTACGGGATTTTCCATATGTTAGTCATAACCAGAGGGTATCCATTTTCAACTGGTGGTGCCTCACCTTCTGGGATCAGAAAATGGCAGCATTTTTCAACATGATATCTGGTTGGTGGTTCAGTAGCCATGTTGAAAAATGATGGACTTCGTCAATGGGAAGGATTAATTATCCCATATATGACATGGAAAATAAAAGCCATGTTCCAAACCACCAACCAGAATTGGTTGGTCATGATGAGAAAAGTTTGACTATGGAACATTTCTGGGAACATCAGATGGGACCATCCTGGAAATATGGGGACATACTGGAAACAAAATGGTAAACCGGTAAACGCAAATCAACCCAGCATTTGGGCATGGTTTATACCACTAAACAATGCTGATTTTGGGAAAGTTTAGACTGGGCCCATGTTCTTTGGGATGTTAACACTGGGAAGGTTTCACACGAATACTAAATGCAAATTCAAGTAAACAATTTTTTTGGATTTCAGGACAGCCTAACTTGAAATCACCAAGTAGGTTTGACGCGTATAAACCAGACGTTTTTTTCAATGCTGGGGAACATCTCCGCATCGATCTCTCTTTTCGGAAAATTGACAATGGAGATTCCCCAAAGCCATATATGAAATGTAAACCCATCAGTGTAAACCAGTTATAACTGGTTAATAGTGGTTAATAGTGGTTAATGGTGGTTAATAGTGATTAATAACTGGTTAACAATACAAAATTTGGAAAGCCATCAATGTAAACTGTAAACCCACCAACAAAGCCAATCATGGAAAGTCACGTTTTGACGATCTCACTGATTCACAAGCACATCTAGCTTTCTGGCTCCAACCACCTATGGGGAAAGCACATCTAATTTCAATTCAACAAGTACAATGTGAGGCCCCCCAGTTATAAGTTGGTTTAGATTCGCCCCAGTAACTATAATTATTTGCGTACCATAAACCATAGTGAAATTGGAGTTATGTGCACCAACTTATATAGATATCTTGGGGGCCTCACATTGTACCTAATATAGCTAATCTATTTGTGGGCAGCTGCCATAGGCTCCTCATTCCAAAAGGAACCGCCGGTGGCTTCTGGGTCAGCCTGCTGTGTCCATAGCATCGGTGTGGACAAAAGAACCGGTGACCATCACACAGTGTTCCCCAGTTATAAGTTGCTTTCCCGACCCATTAACTATGGTTATTTCTACCATAAATCATAACTCCTAAGTTAATCGAGTTAAACAACAAACTAAGCTATTCTATCGTGGGGGCACTACATTGCAAGGTTCTGCTCACAGTATTGCCAGCCACCCGCCGGCTCTGGCAACTCTGCCTGTAACGAAGACTTTGACCTTTGGAGCGAAAACAGAAGTCAATTCCGCCCAGGGATATCTGGTTGGTGGTATACCTACCCCTCTGAAAACTATGAGTTCGTCAGTTGGGGTGATTATTCCCAACTGAATGGAAAAATAAAAGCCATGTTTGAAACCACAAGCCAGATAGGAGCATCATATACATATGTCTGGCTGAATTGTCATTGACCTCAAAAGCTCGGCCATGTGTAGGGATGGTTCACCCTACAACCACATTCCACTGGAGTCGCAGGGGACGGTCGTTGCAATTCTGGAGTGGAAAATACTGGTTCTGGTTGGTGGTTGAGCCATCTACCCCTCTGAAAAATGATGGAGTGAGTTCAGTCAGTTCGTCAGGTGGGAATTTCATGATTCATGAAATTCCCAACTGTTTCTGGAAATTCATAATCCATGAAAATGTTCCAGTCACCAACCAGTGTATATATATGGAAAATCACCATGCTATTAATGGGTAAATCAAGGAACTTTCTATTAATGGTAATGTTTAACTATTAATGGCTAACATATGGAAAATCCCGTAAATAAATGGATGTTTCTAGCTGGGAAAATCATCTATTTCTATAAGCCATCTATACCATGGCTATGTTAAATAACCAGAGGGTAGTTCAAAAGTCCTCATCCAATAGGTTTGGTGATTTAGACCTTAGACCAGTACATTCAGTCAACAATGTAGAAAACCCCTGGTTTGCCAAGGAAGCATAGCCCACACATGGTCGATTTTCCATATATCAACATTGATTTACGGAAATCAATTGGGACCATCATCACACTCAAGGATTGAAATCAACCCTATGTGAACACCACCAATCAGCCATTTTTTGTGGGACATTTGCATCATACTTCCCAAATTCGAACTCATTGTGTTTGGCTTGTAGTCAGGTCGATGCGAGTCCCTACAATCAACCATTATTTCTCCACTAAATAACGCACAAGGTGGTGCCCCAGTTTGTTAGCTAAGTTGGTGCAAACAACTCCAATAACTATGGTTTATGGCAGATATATTATATCTATACTTATTATGGTTTACCACCTTGCAGTTGTACACGGGACATTTCTAGTTCTATGGCTGATACATGTCCCATGGTCAACTTACATGGTTTCTGGAGGTAATCCATCCTTTTTTGGGGAAGACAAACATGGTATTCTCTCCATCACTAAGGGATTCTTTATAGATAATTGGTACATTGAGCCTTATGAATCGTGGCTCTCTCCACTTCTAAATTAAATTAAATTAATCTATAATCCCCTGAAAAACTATCTACCAAACACCATAGCTACTGGTGAGATATCTGCACCAACTTAGGCATCATAAATTATTTCAATCAGCTGTGATTCCATCTAGATCAACCATAAAGCCGAGTTCACCAAGCTATTTGCACCATTTTGCATCTCGTTATCAAATATGTTATCATGATTATCATGGTCCCGGAGGCCAAAACACACGTTTTTTGTTTTCTAAGGAAAACACAAAACATGGATAATATATGAATATATATATATATATATCATATATATATATATTCAACTGATTCAAATCAACTCACATTTGCCGGATGAATTGGATGAATCATAGGTGGGAAACCCAATCCGATTGATTCAACTGGGATTGACATGGGATGAGCAGCGGAAACCTCTGGGCGTTTCCAACGCTGGGCGGAAAAATGCCCTGGTTCCGAGGTCCAGTGACCTGGCGCCGCGGAAAAGCGCTGGTTCCTTCGCCAAGGTTGGTTGGTTTGCCCCTGGTGATTTAACAGTTCGCTATGGAAAATGGTGGTTGAATGGTGGTTGAACGGGATTTAATGGTGGTCATGTTGATTTCATGGTGGTTTAATGTTTTTTTTGATGTTCAAGGGGATTACCCTCTGGTAAACTAACAGTTCGCTATGGAAAATCTCCATCTAATAGGTAATTCAACTATTTCTATGGGCCGTTTTCAATAGCTATGTAACAAATTACCAGAGGGTAACTCCAATCTCACCTTGGTTTATGGCGGATATAACATGATATAACTACAATTAAAGGATGTTAAAGGGGATTTTAACAAAATATACACCAACTGGTAACTGGGGGCCTCCATCCTGCATTTGATCAGTGTTCAAGACCCGCAACGTCATCCCTCAACATACTGGCTGGTTAAGAACGGATTTCGCTCGTGGATTGTGATAATCCCCAATATATTGGGTTGTATAAGCCCATATAGTAGTCAACCAAAAAGGGATTTGAACACTGCTCATTTACCCTCCAATGGGTTGCACCTTATGGGACATGATCTACAGAAGGTGGATTTTCCATATCTATGTCTCTGGAGAGTAACCTACATGGAATCCGATCGTTTTGAAGAAGGGAGCTGTGTATCGTAAACATACTCTTGGTGATAGGGGTTGAATGCCAACATACATACCAACACCCCGCTAACTTCATGATTCACTACATGGTTCATTGATATACCATCTGGTTATTTAACATAGCCATGGAAAATCACCATTTTTTATAGGTAAACCATCTATAAATGGGCAATTTTCCATGGCTATGTTAGTCATAACCAGAGATTTAGATTTGGAGACCTGCATACTTTCAGAGCTTCAAGGAGTCTGGGGAACACCGTTTTGCGTACCCAAAACGATGTAGGACCCTCACAACTGTTACCATAACCATATGTTACCCTCTGGTAATTTAACATAGCTATTGAAAATGACCATTTATAGTGGATTTACCCATTAAAAATGGTGAAACCACCAACCAGATAGGGAATGATCATGGAAGGTGGTGCCCCCCAGTGATGTTTGTTGGTTTCTAAACCATAGTAAGAATAGTATAGATATATCTACCATAATCCTAGTTATTGGAGTTATTGGCACCAACTTAGCTAACGAACTGGGGCACCACCTTGTATGTATCCATATGTTACCATACTATGCGGAAGACCATCTTTCGAATCGTGTTTGTTTTCCCATGCTTTCGGCAGTGAACAGTTTGTAAGCGTACCCTTCCTTGGCTATAGACTTACATGCATCGTCAAACAAATCATTGTAAATCTTGCATCCATTTTTCAAGGTGGCACCTGGTTCCACTGTCATATTCTCAGCTTCCTCGTCTGAAGAGTTTGACACGCTTGGCCACAATGTGCCGAAATCTTGCCATACCAGTATGATGGGGACCTCTTGTTCTTTCAAAGCTCAAGCACGATGGTTTCGCCGTGAAATTTACCCTCTGGTAAACTAACATAGCTATGGACAATTGATCATTTATAGTGAATTTTCCCATTAAACATGGTGATTTTCCATAGTTATGTAAACGTTTACTAGAGGGTGGTTTCAAGGAAGCCCTCTTGACTTTGATGGTGTGTGTTCTCTCAAAAGTTCAGGCATCTACCTGGATGAAAGGCATTGAAAGGCCATTTTCGGACAGTTACCCGAATCCAATTCCCACTCCGGTGAGGTCGCAACATCAATTATCCAAATACATTACCAATATATATATATACCAATATCATATATTCTGAGTTACACACAGTGTCCCATGATCCCATGATATCATATTAGATATCATATTAGATATCCCCACATATTAGTGGTGTCAAGGCATCAAACGTGAACGAGCTCCGGACACATTTCACGTAGTTGGAAGCCACCTGATCATGAAGAAATCGGTCAGATTTCATGGGGAAAATTTTAGGGAGATCAGCCTTACAAAAACGGGGGATGTTATGATGTTTAGATGGATATCTATGATGATCTTTGTACATATGTATCCCTATGGATCCAGCATGATCCAGCCGTACCTTATCAGAAAGTACGACTGGGGTATGATGACTAGGGAGTTAAGTACCTTCTCAGACAGTGTTTGGATCCATAGGGTATGTACATATATTGTCATTGTGTAGACCTACATTTCGTGCAAATATATAGATGCATATATACATATCCACAGTACATGCTGCCATAGATCTACGTATGTATATAGGAACACAGTACAGTAAATGTATATGGCACCTACATGATACCTATATTGGATGGAATATTTGCCGTGTGATGCGGTCGTCCCAATTTCAGCTAGAATTTGACAAAACCATGGATTTTGTGATACTCTGAGATTCAGAGTATCACAAAATCCATTGTTTTGTCGAACAATTAGACTGTAGGCGGAATTCTCAAATACTTTGATGACCATCTAATGTGGTTAAAACAATAATAAACCATCCATCCCCCGAATCACCATAAATAGGTGGTATAACCCACAACCAAATGGGTAGTTTATTATTGTTTTAACCACATTAATCAAAATGATTCTTTATGATCCCAAATCTGGGCTTGAGTCACTTGGCTCATCCCGGAAGATCTTCACCTCGGTCACGGTGCAGCTGTATTCGTTGAAGGTCACGGTCACGGGAGCCTTGGTCAAGTTCGCTGCAGCTGTTGACCGTCTAACATGATAAACACCAACAGAAATGATCAAACAAGGGGACTTTACCCTCTGGTTATTTAACATAGCCATGGAAAATGACCCATAGAAATAGATTATTTCCACATTAAAACCTCCATTTATTTACGGGATTTTCCATATGTTAAATAACCAGATGGTACCAGAAAAACCTGTGAATGGAATGTCAATGGTCTCAACAAAAGCAGGGGGGATTATGGTGGATTTCACACCCATTTCTCATCAGCAAACAACTGGGATTTCAATGGACATCAATGGACATCAACTGTGATGATGGACTGGTCCGTCCCTACAACGCGTTTGTGATGGTGTTTTTGTTTATGTGTTAAATACATGTTGAAGTAAGTTCTTCAAGTTTCGTAAGTTCTTGAAGTTCATAAGCGGCTGTCATGGATGTACAAACTCACTACAAATCCGAGCTACTATGGCTACTTGTAGTTTTCAAAGACATACATACCATCTGGTTATTTAACATAGCCATGGAAAATCACCATTTTTCAGTTCGGTAAATCATCTATTTCGATTAGGGCCATCTATACCATGGCGAACTGTTAGTCATAACCAGAGGACCAGAGGGCAAATCGAAACAAAAAAAAACATTTCCATACTTAAAAAATATACTCGCTGGATCTTGAATATATCCAGCCCCAATCTGGAGCTTTCGGTATGTTTGATCAAATCACCACAGATTGGCTGCTATAAACAACTTGAATTTAACAGCCAATCTATGGTGATTTGATGTAAGTAGCTGGTTGGTGGTATGTATATAGCAGCTATATCCGCCGACCCCAGCAATCTGCAGGGGGAGCGCGCCCGAGAAAAAGCTTTTCCAGGACTCCGGGCGCTTTCCAAGAGCTTTTCTAGTGGCTTCAGAAAGCAACGTTAGGCACTAGCCTGCCTCCAAATGCCTCGCGGCGCCCTTGCCACGCTTTCCAAGAGCTTTTCTAATGGCTTCAGAA
>Ga0126342_10006955_pt1 | contig 20158 bp, 15 predicted proteins | sample Cyp1metagenome_FD_92528 | JGI IMG/M metagenome (GOLD analysis project Ga0126342, IMG submission 92528) | Coral microbial communities from Lord Howe Island, Old Settlement Bay, Australia - Cyphastrea 1 metagenome | ecosystem: Host-associated > Invertebrates > Cnidaria > Coral ...
CACTCCACTCCACTCCACTCCACTCCACTCCACTCCACTCCACTCCACTCCACTCCACTCAACAACAACAACAACAACAACACCAGCAACAACAACAACAACAACAACACCTACAACTACAACTACACCTACACTACTACACTACACTACGCTACACTAGACTACACTATACCACACTACAGCACACAACACTACAGCACACTACACTACACTACACTACATTACGCTACACTACACTACACTAATTACACCACACCACAACTACAACTGCAACTACGCTACGCTAATTACACTACATTACAACTACAACTCCATTACGCTACACTACACTACAACTAGAACGACAACTGCACAAATTACGCCACACTACATCCAGCAGTTGTGGTGATGTGACCGCTGCAACCATTGCAACCACTCAAAAAAACAGAGCCTCAACCACCTTTCGGTCCATCAGTGTATTCGCTCTGCCATCCGCGATTCACAACAACCAACCTCTCATAGGTTTCCTATTTTTGAAGCTTCCGCCACCGCCTTGTGCGGTACTACTGGTATTAGTAACTATATAATAATGAATAATTATGGTAAAGCTAATAATAACTATTATTATGGTATAACTAATAGTTGTTAGTAATACTAACATTTTCGTTTAAAAAACTGCTAGTCCCTTACTGCGCCATGAGGCCGCAGATTGCGCGCTCCGCGGGTTGGCCCAAGGAGTTGCAGGCCGAAGGATGGGAAACTCTGGATGTTCTCATGGAAAACTGTGAAAATCCCATGAGCAGCTGGGAAAATCCAATGAACATCTAGGATTTTCCGAGCATTAAATTGGTATTATCATTGGGATGATAGTCATAATTAGGTAATAGACTATCCATTGGGATTATTTGGGTTATGAGATATTGTTGGAATAATAATAATATTGGGAGAATCAACTGGGAAATAAATGGGGGTCGTTCTAAAAGTCCACGTAAGGGTTTTTAATTGCCGCCGCCAGGGTTCCAATATGACAAATTCCATGTACGTGCTTGGCTTCCAACCGTGTACGTCCGGTATCCTGCCAAGAATTGCCTTTTACAGGCAACATATGGCAACATGAGGTTTTGAACATGTGGTAATTACCAGTATTGAAAGGCTGCATATGCAGGCTTCTCCAAACCTGTTGATTCTCCCTGGCTTCAAACTAAAGCAGCGGATCTTGCGAGCAGCTTAAGGTGGACAGAAGGAAATTTAAGGCTTTTAGATCTAGCTGAGGTGTATGTTTCTCACATGAGACTGAGAAGGGGTCCCGCGTAGCAGGGCTTCTACTTGAGTTGAACGCGGAAGAAAGAAAAGGCCTTTTTTCAGATGCGGGAAGGGGGCCGGCCAAAGAGAAGATCAGTGGCCTGATTTCAGATTCGTGAGCTATTCTGCTTTACCCAGATGTAATGATTATTAGCAATTAGTAACCATTGTTATCCGTTATTAACCATTATTAGCCATTTTCAATCGTTATTAGCCATTTTTTAACCATGAGTCCATCATTAACCATTATTAACCATTGTTAATCAGTTTAAGAACCCCCCATGAAAAAACAAACACGTACTCATGTACCATAGTCAGTTTCTCCATTCATATCCCATTTTCTATCCATGGTCTGGCCGCCTGGTTCAGCACGCCGCCTGGCCAGGTGTTGTGTTTGAAGACCTACGTGGTCTTGTGCAGAGCCCAGAGCGCGAAAAACGCTGACAAAAAATTCGGTCGTTTTTAAGTCCTTGGTTGCATATATACAAATCATATCATTTAATGTATACATACATATACACAGTGTATATATGTATGTATGTAATGTAATGTAATGTAATGTAATGTAATGCAATGTAATGTAATGTAATGTAATGCAATGTAATGTAATGTATGTATGTAATGTAATGTAATGTAATGTAATGCAATGCAATGCAATGCAATGCAATGCAATGCAATGTAATGTAATGTAATGTAATGTATGTAATGTAATGTAATGTAATGTAATGTAATGTAATGTATGTATGTATGTGTGTATGTGTGTATGTGTGTATGTATGCATGTATGCAGGCAGTATATTATATATGTATATATAAAGTCAACCCATGGGCCCATGAATTGAGATACTTTGCAAGGACGGCTACGTGGCTCATAAATCATCCAGGTGGGATGTGGCCCCCCACATTGATGGCCATTGAAACATGGGGAAATGAATTTTCAAACCATGGATTCTTTGGGTACATGTTTTTTTTTTGGATAGGGATTTTATTAATTTTACTACTAATTTTCCGAACTTACTCTCCAGTAAACCAACATAGCTATGGAAAATCACATAAAATCACCATGTTTATGTTGATAAATCATCGAACTAAATGGGCCATCTATACCTTAGCTATGTAACAACTTCCCGGAGGGTCTCCACCACTGGCCACCAGTGCGGACTTGGCATACCATCGGTTGATTGTATCCCTTCAGGGATGAAATGTGACTTTTATCAGTCAAACCACCCCATGTTGTTATTAAGTGGAATTGGAATCCTATTCTTTTTTATGAATCTCCATGTTCATATCTTGCATTTCTCCAAAAATATCTCCATTTTGCACATTCCTTCACCTTTTCTCATGGGATGTTCCGATTTTCACGGGGGATTTTTATGACCGTCCAAGGCTGTGCAACTACGTGGTGCAATTTGCCATTTTGTACTTCATCGCCAAGGTCTGCGCGAGAAGTAGATTTCTTTGCCAGGTTGTATACCATTGAATACCTGTACATATATATACATATATCAACTACATTATATATATATGATTATATATGTGTATATATATACAGTAAACATTATATATATACAGTATACATAATATATATATATATATATATACACGTACGTTTCTATTTACAATTCGATGTTTTGTTATTTGTATATTCTTTCGGTGATCGTTATTGTTTATATTTATTCTTATTGTTTATATATATATATATATCACTCTTCATTGCATATACGGATTTTGATATAGGATTCATCATTGGTGAATGTGATTGAACAATGTTGTGGGTGGCCAAAAGATATGACTTTCTTACATGGGATTTTGTCAAAACCTGGGACATCAATCAGGCTTCGTCAGAAAGAGGCTACGCGGAAAAACTGACCCATCCTTTTGAGCAGTGCATGTGCTACACGTCTTGTGCATGAACGCAAACATTATGTCATCATGAGGGTAGTGCCCAAATTACCAACCGGTAGATTGTGGAATTGAGGTTGTACCCACCTGTTTATATAGGAACTAGTACGTAATGCATTGAATTCCCATAGTCCAGCCAGTCTTTCATGAACTAAACAATGCGGCGAATTTCGGCCTGGATGGGAAGTTTCACCAATTTGAATCATTTTCCCGTTACAATACAACTTCCCCATTTTTGAAAATCCCCATAGTTGCCCTCTGGTAAATAAACATAACTATGGAAAATCACCATTTTCAATGGGTAAATCCACTATAATGGTCATTTTCAATAGCTATGTTAAATTACCAGAGGGTACCAACAAAAAACCCAGGAGAATGTTGTCTGGAATCTCTTTTCCGGACAGATGTTCTTGTGTTACTTGGCGATGACTGTGACCGTCTGTGACCGCTGTTACGAGATGGACGTGGAGGGTAAAACCATTTTTCCAAAACCAGCTGAAATGCAGCCGAACACTGACCATGAAAGACGGACCTTTTTTGTTTTTTCTTTTGAAGTTTTTTGTTGGGTACATTTGTGAAAGAACAGGACACCATATTTAAGGAGTGTTTTTTGTAGTCATCCAACGTGACAACCATTCGCAGATGAGCACGAATCAACTCAAATTTGGATGATTCACACTGGTTGGTGGTTTGGAACATTTTTTATTTTTTCCATATATTGGGAATAATAGTCCCAACTGACTTTCATATCTTTCAGAGGGGTTGAAACCACCAACCAGCACACTTAAGCATGAATCAACTCAAAGTTGGATGGAACAACACGGTTTTTCAACTTTCTCTCGCGGATTCGCGGCGCACTGAGGCGACTTTGGGAAAGACGCCGCGTGTAATGCCGGCCCTTTATTAAGTTATGCCAAAGTGGACAGGACAATTGGGGAATTTGAAGCTTTCACTGGGCTCCCGACATGTGAGTGTCAAGAACCCATTGGTATATTGCTAAAAAAAGGGGTTCTACTAACCGAAAAGGGATGAACCAACCATCCATCATTGGAATATAAACAAATCAGTAGAAACAGTCTGCAACCAGCTTTTTGACGCTTCTCAAGTTGGTTCGTGAACTCCATTATAAACCTTGGCCAAATATGGGGCAGCACCTTGTTGGATGTATGACTGAGATATAAAAAGGAGAATGGTACCTGTACAGATGGTAAATTGACAGAGTCTTGAGAGACCGATTGGTGGTTTGGAACCATGGAATTTTATGACTTTCCCACCATATTCGCAAGGGAAAAATCATCCCAACTGACTTTCACTCCATGATTTTTCAGAGGGGTGGCGAAAAACCACCAACCAGGAGAATGTGGAAACATTGTAGAGTGATTACCTCCCAGATTCAGAACGCCCATGGTCCTATGGACTATTACGACTTCAGATGGCCAGTTTCCTTTCAGTGCCACGGGTCAGCTTCACCTGAGATGAACCATGGAAGATGTACCAAGATGCCTGGGCACATATAATATTTACAGTACATGGTTTTGTCTGCAAAATGTGCTAATTAGCCTGAAATCCAACGGGTTTACAGTATCATCTTCCCTGTTAAAGTGGCCATATTGGGGTGATAAATCCACAATTTGCCGACACAGAAAAACGCATCATGGCCTACACCCTGTCTGCCTTGAAGACAAGTTGGTTCGGGGAAGGGATTGCTCACTTCCCATCATTTGCTGGTTCCTGTATCCCTAGTCTTGCTGGCTCATCCCCCATTCTTGGTGGCTAAATCTTGGTTCTTGTGGTGCTCTTTCCGTATTTGGGAGGTTGCTCAAATTTATCTCTCTATTACCATCTGGCTATTTAACATAGCCATGGCAAGATCCACCATTCTTAAGAACGGTGAACCATCTATTTCTATGGGCCATCTATACTATACCATGGCTATGTTAGTCATAACCAGAGGGTATTGTTTATCATGGCAGTTCAAGGTGGCAGTGGGAGTGATGTGGCAGTTGCAAATCCCAAACCTGTGGAGGACCAGTCTTGCAGCTATTGACATGGGCCCAAGCCGACCACTTTTGAGGGCTGAGTCAGATTTTTGTTGGTTAAATCATGCTAAATCAAATCTCATCAGATCCCTATTTCTCCAAATCCCGATTTTTCATGGTTGAATCATCATTTCAGTTGGCTGAGTTCTCAGTATTGCTGGTACTTGAGCCCCTATTTGTGTTGGTTCTGCCGCGTGTTTTGTTGATTGCCGGTTACCAAATAAGCCCTCCAGTTTAGTTTGTTTTACTTTCTCATTTGGAGGTTTCCTAAAATAGTGGTACCCCCAAATCATCCAAGTCATAAACGACCATTTTCGTATTGAAACAACCATGGTGACTTGGGGATCCCTCATCTAAAAACATCCTTTCCGACACCTCCAACTCACTATATATAACATGATATAACTAACCTATGTTTTCCCATCATATTCCCATGAAATCCCTTATAAATCCCTAGGTTTGGGGATCCACGTGGTGACCCCTAGGTTTAGCCTCACTCCCGCCTCGCAGCGCCGCCAGCCTGCCCGGATGGGCCCAACTGCATCGGCCCGGGAGGGACGGTCTTCACCAATTCCAGGTGAGCGCGGAGCGCGGAGCGCGGAGGAAGAATGGATAGTCTAATATGGGAAGTTAAATATCTATGGTATAAGTTATATATCTATGGTACAATGGTATACTGGGTTTGATGTTATATGGTATAATTAATGGAGATATATATAATATATATATATATATATATATATATAATATATATATAGTATAATGGTAAAATGGTATAATGGTATATCTATGAATTTTAGTACGCAATGATCCAAAGATGGGGAATGATATGGCATAATTCCAAGCCATAATCCCAATGATCGATGCAGATTGGAATTATTTGGATAAATTTCATCACGACCTCACTGTTCTCCCGAACCCTGGAATCATGGTTAGTAAGGGAAATCATCCCCAAATGGCCGCAAGATTCAGGTTAGTGAAATATTATAATTTACCCAGAGATATGGTATAAGTGATATCTATGGTATAATGGTATATTGGGTTTGATGTTGTATGGTATAATTAATGGATATATATATATATGGTATAATGGTTAGATATATATATATATATATGAGTTTTTTTGATGTTATATCGAACGCTTTTCTTTGTAAGATATTTGAATTAATAAGTGGCTTTTCAATAACTAGTAACTTACTAACCAATGGTAATATTTCATAGCAATATACATAGTATAACTACAATAGTAATAGTAGTAACCACAATAAAAATAGTAGTGATACTTAATGGTAAATGTAAAATATCGTGGGTAAAACAATTTAATATCTATATATATACACATGTCCACATGACCAAGATCCTTACGTGGCCCTTTATTTTCTTCACATCGCAGATATTATGCCTGGAGTCAATGGAGCGCGCGGACCTTTGCACGGGATTCCATGAAGGCGTCCGTCCGTTTGGGACGGGGGGATCCTTTTGGGATCTGTGGATTGGATGAGTTTGGATGGTGACCAGTGGGATGGTGATCGGATTTTTTATTCTTAAATGACTTAAATGACTGATTTTAATGTCATCTAAGAATAGGATGATTAAGAATCATTGGATGATTTTTGTGATGATTCTTTTTGTTGTGCTTGTTTTAAGGTGGTTCTGGTTGTGTTGATCATCGTGCCAACTTTCTTGTTGTTCATGATTCCTGAATTGTTTCACAGTGATGACGATGATGATGATGATGATCATCATCAGAATATGTTTATTCTCATCATGTTCATCATCTTCATTAGCAACATTTTCCTCATCATAGTCATCATGATCATTACCCTCCAGTAAATTAACATAGACCCTGCCAGATAGGGATTGGAAGACTAGTTTCCACTATAAATTGGTCATTTTCAGGGTCAAACTGTTAATTTACCAGAGGGTATAATTAACATTAACCCGGAGGAAGAGTAGAAGCCAGTTGTTTGGCTCCCACGAATCCAGAAGCTTCGTTTCTTTGTCATATGGGGAGGGGCGGCTGCAGTCCACATGTCTGATGGGCTACAGCAATGTTGAAAATGGCTAGTTTTTTGTAGTTGATCAGAATCCCAAAACATTAATATCAGAAAAGATAGAAACGGGGTAAAACCATGATCTCACCTACCATTTGGGGGTGGTTTATTGATTTTATAGAACCCATGAAAATGGTGATAACTTGGGGATGGTTTATTATTAGCTCCAGCATATTGTACACATAATCCCCACATCTTGTATATCCCAAATTATCATCATATTTCTGGCTAGATATGATATGATATACTATGCTGTAATATTATATTAACGATGATGAGTTAGATGGGGTATCATTTGATATTTTACTAGGTATGCATATAATTTGTTGTTGTTGTTGTTGGATATGTATAAATGATATTTATTCGGGGATATTTTGGTTAGATCTTGGCAGGCACTCTTTCCAGACGAGCTGCCAGACATTGCCAGGTGCAATGGAAATGATCTGCAATCTAGGGGGGTTCCATCTATGTTTGAATTTTGTAGATCAAACAGATCAGAGCATATATCATGATCTATAGTTATTGAATCATGCACAGCTTCAATGTTTATGAAGGTTGATATAAGGTCACACGTGATTTGTTAAAGTCACATGTTACCCTCTGGTAATTCAACATAGCTATTGAAAATGGCAAATTTATAGTGGAATTACATAGTAAAAATTGTCATTTCCCATAGCTAGATTTTACATAGATTGATCATTGTGTAGTCAACCGGTTGGGGAAACATGGTATCATGGGCAGTCTGTGCCATGATAAAAACATGGGATGGTCGTCCCGAGAGAATGGGAATTCACAAAGCCATCATTTTAGGAATCACATACATATATGATGACATATGGGCCATATGGGTATTTAATATGGTTATCCATTTAATATGAGTCAATGAGTCAATAACCATTCCACATAGTTGTAGACTAGCCTGGGGGTTGTTATGATGATGATGATGATGATGATGACGACCAGGACCAGGGCCCCATTTGTCCCACAAAAACTTGACCATGGCACTGCTGACAGGTGTTTCGCCCTGATCGGTGGTTGTTGGTGATGGTTGTTCGATCCTGAATAAACTCTGGTTATTGGGTCCAAAATTTGTTACCCTGATGATATAAGAGTATCAACATAGTATCTCATTCAACCATTCAACCATTCAACCATGCAACAACCCATCAATAGACTCTGTACCACGGTTGAATGCCCTGATGTGTGTGAAAACCACAGCCATGATTGGGAGTGCGAAGATCGTCGTACCATTTGGATTGGAATGGGTCACCTCTATATAGAAATCCCATATGACTCCCCTGGGTTTTAGCAAATTGGAAATCCTGGGCGGAAATGGAAAACCCGCGATCGATCATTTCTTAGGGCAACCATTGGTTTTTGCAGGGTCGGAAATCTGTGAACATCCCGATGAACAAATGTTCCATTTGTCTCCTGCCAGAGCATAGTTTCACTATTTTTTTTACCCTCTGGTAAATAAACATGTTGGCCCTGAAACTCACCTATTTTTAATGGACACTGGACACTTCCAACCCCGACAATTGGCAGGGTCGAACTGTTAATTTACTGGAGGGTAAATGGTATATTATTATAACTGCAAGTAATATACTATAATTTTCATAGAATTGGTATATTATACTATTAAACTATTGGTAATTTATAGAAAATCCCAGGTTCTCTGGGGAAAGCCATGCAGAAAACCTACCTCGCCAGATATGCAGATCATGGGGAATACGGCCTTGAGAGCCACACATGTCCCGTGGACGAAGCGAATGGAGATTTTCTGCTTTGGAGTATGGGAAAATATGGGGCAATTGGGAAAATCTACAAGAAACCCTCTGGTTCTAATTGTTGATCATTTTTTTAGATTTATTTGTTCTGCTTTCGCTGCTTTTGGATGGGAAACATCCCCTCAAAATCCGGTTTTCCCATCGGAAGCGTCGCAACATCACCCAAAAAAACCGAGGTTTTCGCAGAACGGCGGACCCCTACCTAAGAATATCCCATTTCGGATGATGTTTGGGATTCCAATGTTGTCCTAAAAAAGACCACATGTATACAATGTGTATATATATATTATATCAATGCATACTCTATAGACATCTAGATTCCACATGTTGTTTTGTTTTTTTTGACAACCAAAAAAAAACGCAGTCATCAGGATGTTGTCGCAGCGCAAGGGACTCGCCCACTTCCTAGCAGGAAACCCAATGCCATAAGTAACAAAAAATGATTTTGGGGATTGTTTGTTTTTGGGTTTACCACATTTGTATTCATGGTGATATGTTAATAGCGCCTAGGGCCTATGATATTTATAATGACTTTACTGGAGATCATTATTGGGTGATGGCTGGTGTTTCCTTTTGAATTGGTGTCTTTTATATTTGCAGGGCGGTCGTTGTGGTACCCAAACGTGGCCCATTTGCACGAGTTGAAAGGTCATCGACCCTCATTCTTTTGTAAAGCTTCAAGTCAGGCATCAGGCAACAATGCTCATTCTTGTTGGAAATTGTTGGTTGAAAGATGACACATCTAAAATTCACCTCACAAATCAATGTATATCACTTCTATTTCTCATTTCTTCTGCTGGTTCACCAGTTTCAATATGTTTCAATCCCAATTTTCCAGCATTTTACCAGCACTTTCCTGCTTTTTCAATGCTTCCTCCACTGCTTTTCCCGCAGAAAACACGTCACTTACCGTCGCCACCGGTCTGAGGCCGGATGGTCTGCTGCATGCTCTTCGTGGTCACCGTGCTCAGCGATTTGCCGCTTGGTCGCCAGGCAGTCCAGGTAGTCCCAGGCCATCCCCAGGATACGCTAAGCTCTGGGGCATTTTTCACCGTTGATTCATCTAAGAATCTAAGAATCTAATGGGATGTGTGGCTTCAGAACTCGGAGAACTATGTGAAAAATTAGTAGGGTAAATCATTAGCATACCCTCTGGTAAACTAACATAGCGAACTGGAACATCACAATTTTTAATGGGAAAATCCACTATAAATGGCAATTTTCAATAGCTATGTTAAATTACCAGAGGGTAATTAGCAGTGTGTCCATAACATTCCATAACTATGTGAAGTAGTAGGGTAAATCATTAGCAGTTGTGCAATGATAGATTTAACAGCCCTGGAAATACATTGAAATACCGCATTAACACGTACTGGATCGTACTGGCTTTACCATTGTTGATCAGATAAAACAGATGCCCCATTACGCTACCCCAAGAAGGCCCTTAGTAAACATGAAAATATGTTGCCAGTGGTTAACCAAGTTGGTTTATAACTAGGACAACTATGAATAACTAGGGTTTATGGTGATTGTAACATGTTCAAACTATAGATACTGGTTGGCTGTTTCAACAGCTGTCTATGTTCAACATTCGTGTTCAAGCATATATTTGGAATGGTCATTCCTCGTTGACGAGAAGATGTTTTTTTGTGTTTTTCAAAACCACCAGGATGGTCCAAATATCCACTGGTTGATGAGAACCGCTGGCAAAGCCATAACCATTCTGGGTAGCTGATGGTAAATTTTCTTTGCCACTCATGGGTCCCAAACTTTATATAGATATCCGATATGGGCCCAGCGGGACAAGTGAATCACATTCAAATGGATGGTGAAAATGTAAAGCTTCAACATGCTTCAACTCTCCACACTATGATCATCATCATCTATAATCCACAATCATCCGCTATCATCCAGCTATCATCCAGTAGTGTTTCTTATTTGGACTAGATGAATTTTGTATCGGACTTCTACAGATACAGTCCACCACGGCTCCAGCAGTTGTAATTGGATATTTTCCAACCAGTACAATAAACTGACAGCAAGTGGCTTTTGAACACGGCTTTTTAATGTTGTGATTTAATCAACTGTTGTGTTTCGTTATTTTTTCTGATTCACTAAAAACCAGTTTCAGAGTTACACTCCCCCAAATTCACATCGACCCTTCTAAACAGTGATTTGGAAAACTCGTTTCCACAAAACATTGGCCGTTTTTTTCAGGGTCTATGTTCATTTGGGGCCCCTTGGGGCATGGGTAAATCATGGTAAATCACCTCAAAACCCGGTAAATTCAACACCTTTGATGATTCCAGGCTTGGAAGCTTCAACTTGGCCTGGTTGATGAATAGCATCGAGAGCGAGGCCCAGGGACAAGTCGGCCAGTTTGGGTCGGATGCTAAGCATCCAAGCAGCATCGACAACGACTGGTGTTTTGTTGGTTGAAGATAGCGATTTCTGAGTTTTAGCACCATCTGAGATTTGGAGTTTACCAGTTTACCATCAAGAATCGTGGTGTTTTTAAGGTAAAACATGGGCAGATGAGCCAAGAAACATGGTAACATGGTGGAAAAATGGGAATTTGTGACTTGGAATTCAGAATGGTTGGGTGGGTTTGGATCCAAAGTTTTTAACTCCCAGAATTAGAGAATTGAATTCGCCCCAAAAATCTGGCGTCCAAAAGCGTCCTTACTTTCTCCGGGGTTCTCCACGTCACATACATACATATACAATAATTATATATATAGATAGATAGATAGATAGATAGATAGATAGATTAGATAGATTAGATAGATAGATAGATAGATAGATAGATAGATGGATGGATACATATACATTATATATATATTTATACAATAATTATATATATACATATACATATATATATATATATACACATGTATGATACAGATAGATAGATGGATAGTAGGTAGATAGGTAGATAGGTATTAATCAATAGGGCGTCCATGAGAGCCCATTTTGGAACAACCTTGGCATGTGCTGGAGACCTTATTCAAACTGACGTTTTTGTCAGCTTTCGAGGTAAATCATCATGTGAATGTACATTTGCCGTGAAAAAGACATGGTTTACGGTTTAGGGTACATTTCCATGAAACGGGATGGTAATTCCTTGGAAAGGATGTGGTCATACCCATGATGTTTGGGTTCCCAATATGGGATGGATGACCATCATATATCAATGGGAGATCTTCAGGATCCTAATGCAGGCACGTTAGTACCATATAAGTTATATTTTGTGGGGAGATTCCCTTACCTATACATAGGCCTCATATATGGTAGGTACCTGCAATAAATCGGTTCCTGAAATGGCCATTGAATATAACACGTAACTTGACAATGGCAGATATAGTTCAAGAGTTGAGACCTGAGCATGGGGCTATACCCGAAAACAAGAGCCAGCAACCCAACGAGAGTGTTTGAAAATGCGATACCGCAACAATTCCATGCTGTACCTATGGCCTATTACCAGTCATGAGCCAGTAAGTCACCCCATTCATGGAATTGCTATATGTGCAACATTTTATAGCCATAAAAATATTCATTTATAACTGATAAAGGGCTTTAACTGTAGCAGTAACCTGAGCAGGATGGTCTGTGGATCGATTGGGAACCGCCCAAACAAAGCGCTTGGGCCAGCAAGGACGGGCCAAATTTCTTGGGATGATGTGGTGCCGTACATAGAATAGATATATTATATAGTATACCGACAGAAACAATATCATTCATCAGTCATTGAATTAGATGGATGAAGTGATTAAATCGTACAAGATAGATTTAACGTACTATAGATGAATCAGATGGATTAACATACTATCTATTGAATGATTCAAACATGTTGAGGCTGGGCTAGCCTGACAGGACACCGCTTGTCTCAGGAAGGCTCCCAGGGCTCTACCATGGTGATGTACATCCCACAGAATGATAGAAATCCCATAGAACTCTTTGAGTTTTACTACGAAAAAACATGAACTTTTAGTCCAAGTATACGGGAAATATGTGGGTGGCGAGTTTGATTTGAACTCCATTTTTACATGTTTGAAGCTTGGATTATATTCACCCCATGTCAGGGGATGGTAAAAGCTGTAATCAATCCGGAATTTACATACCCATGATTAGTTTGGATTCCCATCAAATGTCATGGATTACCATAGCCTTTTTTCAGTATATCACTTATGAAAAATCCCACGAAAAATTCCAACACGATATTCCCAAAAAATGCTTGGTTTTTCCTGTGAGTCCCATTGATATTCCGATAGAGTCCCATTTAATATACATAGCCATTACATACCCTCTGATAATTTAACATAGCTATTGAACATGGTCATTTATAGCGGATTTTTCCATTAAAAATGGTGATTTTCCATAGTTATGTAAACGTTTACCAGGCCGGGTACTTATCATTGGTGAAATCTTCCTTTCGAATCCTTCCATGGTCTCCTCTAGTTGGCCAACTGCTCCATCCTTCGCACAGGAGCATGCCAAAGTGGTGATGAACTGCGCGGAGACCCACTTTGTGCAACTGAAAATCGCAGGTCCTAAGCCGGGCTGACCGGCTGGCTGAGGAGTTGTGATAGGGAGCTAGTGGTGGAGATTTTTACATGGGGAATGAATTGATATGAAACATGGATGACAACTGGTGACAATTGAGATTTATGACATTATCATATATTATCTAGGCCTAGGCTACATATACTCCATATCATGAACTTCATATTTCAGGAGGACATGGGGCCGCCCATAAATCACTTGAGAGCAGTGACCATTTAATCCTCGTGTTGACACCTATGTTGACGGTGACATCAGGGCTCATGCAGGCCATATACCTGGTTTATTGATGTTTATTGGAGATACCGTGGAAAAGTGGGAAATCATAGGGCATACTTACACCAGTGTCACGAGAATCTCATGACCTGGCGCAGCTCCGTGACGCCGTGCGATTGAGAGAGGCATGCCTCTCCATTGGAAAGTGCTGAATTGGTTTCTGATCTTGTGCCTCGGCCGATATAATTTTTGAATGTGAGTTGGGTACCCGAAACCATCACCGTGACCAGCCTAGGGATGACCATGGTTTTTCAGGACAAAAGTGAGCCAGGGGGAAGTGGCCACCAAAAAAGAACATGAAAAAACCCTTGGTTTTTTGGGATATGATGGGATATTCCTATAACTATGATGGGATATTCCCAGCTAACTATTATGGGATATTCCCAACAGTAACCAGCTATAGGCCATAGGCACTTCACAACCACGAAAAAAACCCTTGGGATATAACGGGATCATTCGACTGCCGATGCCGATGAAATGACCAAATGACCCTACGAAGCGAATCAGGACTGGATAGAATATCAGGATTTGGTTTATGATTGGGTTTACAACCTTAAGCGCTATGATTGATATGATATCTTTTCCTGTGAGCTAGTAGATTTCACAGTTGATCAAAGGCCATACAAGAGCCTTAAAACGAAAACAACAAGAACTAGATAGATAGCCATGGAACAAACAACATATTGACTTCGATGATTTTGTCAATTTCAATCCACAATATTAGTTGGGGAATTGCCCAACCATGATAACTGAAAGATATTAGGATGATTAAGCCATATTCAACCATATTAAACCACATGAAACCATCATAAACCATATTAAACGAGATTAATTAGTGAAGGGAATTCCCAGCTAGCCATGATTTTTCATATTTTTCCACTCGGGAGATGGAGATGATTCCCAGCTAAACCTCGCCTAAACGCTCGCCTTAGGTTGCCAAAGCTGGCGCTTTGGAAGGTCACCACAGAAGCGGGCATTGTGTTTCTCATGGAGACACAAGGCCGATCGAGATCTCGATCCGAATCGATCCCCAGATCCGATTTGAACAGCCGGAGGACATTGGAGTGGCAGGTGGTTTTCATTGATGTCTTCAGTATAGATATGGTCTGAATGATTGAATGGAAATCGTTTTATGTGAACTTGAATGGGATAAAAACATGTTGATTTCATGAGGCATATGAATCGTATGCAAATTGAATTTGTCAAGGAAGTGAAATGGCATTGATCGGATATGCATGTTTTGAAACAAATCATGTGATGTTCGGATCCGGAATGGTCATGGGAAGCTATAATTCTTGGTGAATTTTGACCGCATTCGACGACATCACGAAAAAGTATGGATAGTACAGGGAAGCTTCCCAAATCACAGGTTATATGTTGTTTTCTTGTTTTTTTTCTCAAAGATAGGCTGGTCAATTTTGGCATTCAACAGGCAGTATACTATAGATTTCGCTACAGTAGCCACCATGAATGTAGATCATTTCCGGTTTCCCCATGGGTTGTCATCACGCTGCTACTCGTACAAGGTGTTGCCCCAAAACGTTAGCTATGTTGTTTTATAATGTTTTATATACGTATAAGATCGTATAAGTAGAATAGCAAAGGTTTATTGTGGTGACATAAGTATAGTTAGATGGGTTTTGTAAACCAACAAACATACCCATAGAACGATAGTATGGTTTAAGTGCAATAAAATAACTGTCACTATAGTTAGACAAGCTTCAACTTGCCACTTTTTGTTTCATTACTCATCTTTCTATCTCTTCCAGTAGCCTCCAAACAATAGATGTTCCTTTGATCAGCCCTCGAAACGCTCCAGAGAACCCGCACCAGGGATCGAAGATTTGGTGGTGAATTCCGTGGCTTTAGCCTTTATCTTGCAGATCGATGAGTTGCTCTGTTCCGAGCTCCTTGGTGCCTGGCTGGGCTGAAGTGCGAAGTTGTTCGCATCGAATTATTCAAAAGGCTGGGCTGAGGTGAAATAACGTGAGGACTGTTTAAACAATAGGTCACCGCCGAGTCATGGAATGATATGAATGGCCTGAAACAGCAACCTCATAGTGACCTCACCACATGGCCAGCTAGTGAGGGATTTGTTCTGAGTCATCCTCGAATCTTTGTGAATAAATTTATGGTAGATATGTCTTTAGTTACTGGGGACTATAAACCAACTTATATTATTATATATTTATATACTTATATAATATATATATGATATGATTTAGATTCAGGAGGTATAGTAATTCACCCAGATGATATGGATGTGAGATTTTTTGGGTGAAGTCTGGGATGAAAGGGAAGTGGGTGCTTGTTGCAGAGCAGCTGAACATTGCCAATCCAGTTCTATTTTTTGAAGCCAGATGTGTTGTGATCCAAACATCCCATAGATCTCTATGAGAGTTATATGGATGTGGGTCAAAATGGAAGACCGATGTGGGACCACAGATGTGAATGTCTAGTTTAGTATTAACCATCCAATTATTGGGGCACCTAATTTTGACCCATACCCATATTCTTAGAGGGAGCTGTTGGTAGGACCGAAAGCACTCACATCTGACACAGCCTGTTCCACGGGTCAAGATCTCTGGGATGGATGGCTCAACAGCTCAACAGCTGTGTCAAATGATAGAAAGGCCTGTGTCAAATTCTAGCAAATCCGAGCCTGTAATGTTTGGTGCGTTGTTGATCAGAGTATATATTAGTATTATATATATATATGTATGTATATATATATACATCTGTATGAACAAATGGGGGTATGTTCATGGACATGTCGCAAAGTACCGGAAGTTGTTCCAGAACTTGTATGGCTTAATGACACTTCAGGTTGCATCATTGGAATACCGTTCTTAACCAACCAGTATAGGCTTTCCATCCCCAGACTGCCGTTTGACCACGATAAATCATTGATGCTTTTGGTGGTATAAACATGTTTCAACCATCGTTCAACACTTCCAATCCCTATGATATCAACAACATATGCGTTCAATTTTATATACATAGATATGATAATCTGATATCCATAAAATATATACATGGATATCAGGCATACCATTCAGCTATCAATATTAAATATAGAACCTGCAGGACTCATGCGTTTTCCGGCGCCTGAGGCTGATGAATGTGAAAGTGTTCGGAGACCCGGAGACCCGGAGACCCGGAGAAGCGGAGGGAGTTCTGATTGGGCTATGGTGTTTTTCTATGATGGTACCCTCTGCTAAACTAACATAACTATGGAAAATCACAATTTTTAATGGGTAAATCAACTATAAATGGACATTTTCAATAGCTATGTTAGTTTACCGGAGGGTGTGGTGTTTATCTATGATGGTAATGATGGTGTTGATATAATGGGATATCATGGGGTTTCATTGTGCTGCCACACAGCTATGATAATAATTAATATTTGGAGGGTACATGGTTGATATGATAAACGGGATGCTATATGGGATGATATATGGGATTGAAAGGTATTTCCCACTGGTAATCTACCAGTTTACGAACTGGAAAACGACCATGATTAAACTAGGTGGGCCATCTATAGCACACTGAGAGTTTACCATAGGGTATAAGAAAGACCCCAAAGATAGGTGGATATTTGCCTTCATAAGATAGGTATCAAAACATGCGGATGGCAATTGTAAGCTCAGCAAGCCATGAACACTGATGTAATGTAGCATAAACCATAGTTATTTGAGAAATAAATGCACCAACTTGGCGACCGTAAATCAGCTCTAAATCCCATCAATAATATCCCATCAATAATTTCCCGCACTATCCCATTACCCTTTGGTAAATTAACAGTTTGACCCTGAAAATCACCAATTTTTTTCATGGAAACTCAGAATTTCCAACCCTGACAATTGGCAGGGTCGAACTGTTGATTTACTGAAAGGTAAATATCACATTAAATCACATTCTGAATGGGAAAACTCACTATAAATTGCCATTTTCAATAGCTATGTTTGACATAACCAGAGGGTAATTTTTTTTCGTCTTTACCATTCAAATCCCAGGAAAATCCGTGGCCAAGGCAACAGCTCCTGGCCAAGATGAATGTGCAATTGACTGGTGCCGAGCGGATTGTGGATGTTTGCTGGGCTTTGAAAAAAAGATTTTGAAGATATTTGAATATTTTTTCATATTTAACATATTATAATTATTATATAATATAATATAATATTATATTATAGTATACTATGCTATATTATCATATTTGAAAGCTAATCATCCAAACGAATGTATTTTCATTTTCAAAATTTGGGATTTTGTATATTTGAAGATATTTGAACATGTTTGAACTATGAGGGATTTGAAACAGCCGACACAAAAATGATATGAGAACAACATGTCGATTATTTTTTGTTGTGGGGGTTTGACAAAAATCAAAGAACGATGACAATTGAATGGGATGATCATGTTCATGGGTTTTGTGCATCTGCAATATAGTTCACAGAAACGAAATGGGCATGATAAAGACATTTAATTCGGTAAGTATAATAATAATGTGAGAATTAGCATTCAGAAGTTGAAATTCTAGCTTTTTCGCCTACTGGCATTTGATATGTCGCCAACAAACATTTGTTTCCATCAGAATTTGAGATTTTCACCAAATGACCAACACTGGATTTTTTGAACAATGCGGATGAAACCAGCATTGCAAAACGCGTTTTCACTACACCCAGAGTACTCCCAGGCTGCTAGATATGGGGCTGAACTTGGCTCGAAGCGGATTCAGTGGATGGTTCGGTAGTAAAAAGTAAGGACAAAATGAGGTCCTCAGAGTTAAAACAGCCAATTTCACCACATCCTTGACCCTTGAGATTGGTTTCTAGTCATCTTATCCTGGATGACGTAAAACCACATTTGCTTCCAACTTTCACCAACGGGTGATTTTTCCAAAATCCTGCATCAGCATGATTCACCATTTTTCACCATTATTTCACATGATTTTTCTTCAGTTTTGATCCTGTATGGTGCTGATCCGACTATGGATGATTTCACCATGCCCTGGCCCAGCAGCTGCCAGGTGATGCTGCCTTCATCAACGAAGTGGAGCGACGGTTTTCGGCGAAGGGTTTTCGACGAAGGTTTTGTGGATGAAGATAGAAAACACATGGAAAAGGATTGAAAAGGGACTTGCTGTAGACACATCTGAGTTTCTTCAGTGGTGTTTTCAAACATGTTGGGAAAAGACTGCCATGCAGTTGAGAAAATAATATGTCCTTTGTTATTGTTGGCTATGTTGGCTGGGACGTCGGGCTCCATCGCGCAGAACAAGCTCATTTCCTCCCGTAAAATACAGGGCATTAACGGCTGCCCAAGTCATTTTTCATTGGCGAACGCACTTCTTCGTGGGGGTGCCATTTTACATTGTTATTTGCAATGAATTTGAGCATTATCTTCAAACAAGGCTAAAGATTCCGATGAATGTCATTGACATTGTACTTTTCGTGTTGGGGTGGGGGGTTTGGTTGGGGGAGGCTATAATAACGTTCTGGTTTTTGTGTTTTTAATGCAATGCTGTTGAACTTTCTCACTTTCTGAAGCAACTTTCAAGACTTTATTGATGCTACGCTCTTGACTTTTCTGGAATTGTCAAAAGACGATGGCTGGCTGGCTGGCTGGCCGGCTGTATGATCTTCCAGTGTGATGCAGAAGGCACGTGAAAACAAACAGTTTGAGGCTCTTCAATCCATCACATTTATTCTATATTCCACCATTCCACATCGTGTACGCACTTGGTGATGTGAATGGTGACGAACATGAAGATAAAAGATCAAAGATCAAATGAAGATGACGATGATAAGAAGAATAAGATGAATAAGAAGAAGATGATGCTGCTGATGATGATGATGATGAAGAATAAGATGATGATGATGCCGACGACGACAACGACGACGACGACGACGACGCCGCCGACGACGACGACGATGATGATGATGAAGATGATGATGATGATGATGATGATGATGATGATGATGATGAACAAGATGATGATGTTGCTGCTGATGATGATGATGCTGCTGCTGATGATGATGATGATGGAGGTGAAGATGATGCTGCTGCTGCTGATGATGATGCTGCTGATGATGATTATGATGAAGAAGAAGAAGATGATGATGATGATGATGGTGATCATGATGAAGAAGAAGATGATGATGATTATGGTGATGAGGAAGAGGAAGAAGATGATGATGATGATGAAGATCATGATGAAGATGATGCTGATGATGATGATGATGCTGATGATGATGATG
>Ga0126342_10006956_pt1 | contig 20158 bp, 16 predicted proteins | sample Cyp1metagenome_FD_92528 | JGI IMG/M metagenome (GOLD analysis project Ga0126342, IMG submission 92528) | Coral microbial communities from Lord Howe Island, Old Settlement Bay, Australia - Cyphastrea 1 metagenome | ecosystem: Host-associated > Invertebrates > Cnidaria > Coral ...
AGACTTAGGAGCATATACCAGATCTTTAGACACATATTTTCTATAATTCAATATTCCCCCTTAAAATGCATTCAAATTGCGAATCGATGGACATACAGTCACCGACAGAATTATGGAAAAAAAAATATTATGGAAAAAATAATTATGGAAAAAAAAGGTTCGTAACTTTTCTATCATAGACAGGCGGCGCCTGTAAATTGAAACGTTTGTTTTTTCCATAATTCTGTCGGTTCCTGTATAGATATGATATCCCAAATATGGTTTATTATATCCAAAAAAATCGTGCAAATTTATATCATTACTGGTTGGTGGTTTGGAACATGTGTTTCCATCTATTGGGAATAATCATTCCAACTGATTTTCATATTTTTCAGAGGGGTTGAAACCACCAACCAGATTATAAACCCATCAACCTCCTCATTTTTGCCGGGCCAACTTCATATTTTTTTGTGATGGAGCTGCTCAAAACAGCAACCTCAACCATCTTAGCCAACATTAGAACCTGTCACAAATATGGGTTTTTATATCCATATATCGTGCAAATTTATATCATTATAAAACCATGGGTTCCCAACTGTGAAAAATATCCCAAGTATGTTTATATCATTACTTTTGCAACATAGTTTTATATCCCAAGTATGGCTTATGATTTATGCTATATACGGTAAGATTTACCATCAATATACACCCTTTATGTTAGCATATATACCAGCACCATGGATCCGTCATGGGATATAGTTTAATTTATATCCCAAGTATGGTTTATTATATCCATAGGATTTATGTCCCATATACTTTTTATCCCTATTACATATATCATATTCACCATGGCTTTATATCCCATAAATCCACCCATGAAAATACTTGGGATATAAAACCATACCATGGATATAATATACCATATTGATATACCATATTAAATCCATACTTGGGATATAAATTATATAAAACTGTATCCCATGGACATAATAAATGAAAGATTCGCCATGAAAAAAAACGCGCCACCCAGTGGCCCAGTGGCCCAGGACCTCTCGCAGGGCTGCGCCTCTGCCAAGAGCGGCGCCGAGGTGGCGCGGCGCCTGGCCAACGGCGTCAAGGTCAATGTGGAGGACGCCGGACAAAACGTGGAGAAAAGGTTGGGAAAACGTGGGACAAACGTGAAAAAATCGATGGAACATATGGGAAAACTATGGGAACACTATGAAAACTATGGGAAAAATATGGGAAAATATGGGAAACCTATTGAAAACTATGGGGAAATAGGGACTATGGGCAAATCTAGGGGAAAAACTTAGGGAAACTGTGTGAAAGTGTATGGAAGATATTGAAGAAATAAGGAAACATATGAAATACATATAGCAAAACTATGGAAAATTACGGAAAATCTATGGAGCAAATATTGACAAATGTGGAGAAAATATGGGAAAATACAGAGCAACATGGACAAACATATGGAAAGTATGGAGAAACTCGGAGAAACTATGAACAAATTTGATTTTATCATGGTTATGTTTAACTTCAACAAAAACAAATGGGGGGTTAACAATGGAACATTGGAATGTCATGAGGAACAAACAGGGGTTCTACGATGGAAAGTAATGTTAAGTTAAGATTTGATGAAGAAAAAACATTGGGATTTAGCCGTAAACAAATTGGGATTTGCTTGAGACACACATGATTTAACTGTAGACAAAATCCAATGTGATGAGACATGAAAACCATAGGGAAACTGAAATTGATGAAAAGAAAGTATGGATTTCACAATTCAAAACATAGAAGAATGTGGATTTGTTGAATTTAAGTAAGGATTGCACTATGGAAAACTGTGTTTTTTTTAGAGACACAAATTAGGCTTTGACCAAAAAAACTTAAGTAGAACGCAACAAATGTCGATTGGTGGGGATCACTCGAAGAAAATCAAGTATGTTTGGATTCTGCTTTACCCTCTGGTAAACATACAAAGAACTATGGAAAATCACCATGTGTTTATGGATAAATCCACTATTTCTATGGCCATGTTCTATGTCGCAAACTGTTAGTTTACCAGAGGGTAACCATGCAGATTTGCGTCATGTCAGTTGATCGTATCTCAATGTGGATTTTTAAGGGGGGCCGCCATCATGATTCCGCAACTTGGCGGGTCCCAAAACGGTACCCAGTTTTGACCCTCACTCGAACTATTTCCCATAGGATCCATGTATGCTATATATGGTAACATTTACCATCAATATACCCCAAATGTTAGCATATATACCATACGTGTTACGTGGATCGTATGGGTTTGATTATCTGATGTTCGCATTTCACATGAAAATATCTAGATTTTGTTTACTATATAGTACCCCCCAAAAAGAAAACCCAATCTTCACTAATTGAATGTTGATTTACTGTTCTATGTTTTTTTTGGAAATTAAAATGTATTAGAAAGAAAAACATGTTGCCCACATAGCCTGAAGGAGCTGATTCAGCGACAGGAGCATGCTGAATCCAGGCGTGAAATTTTGTTGGAAACCCAGGGCTTTGCCTGTGAAATATCGGAAGATGCGGTTGGTGATATGGTTGATGATGGTTAGAACTCGGCCATTTTTCGCGATCTCATTGTACCCTCTTGTACCTTCTCAACAATCCCGTTTTTTGAACAACATATGCATTTGTGTGGGTTCAATTTCCATTTTGTTGGTCACATTCCAATGTTCTGTTGTTGATTAAATCATGTGTGTTTCATTGTAATGTTTTCTTTGTTCGAGCCACACGTTTGTCAGTAAAATTCTATCCAGTGGTTAGGAGGGAGCTAATGAGCTATGGGTATCCATATTCCCTCTATATTCACTATTAAATGGAGAGCAAAGGAGCTACCTAGAATTTCCCAACCAAATGATAGAATTACCATTTTGGTGTGGTTTCATCATGTTACATCTGGGTGCAGTTGCGCCCTAGGTGGTTTTTGTGGCGATCATTGAGGCTATGTTCCAACGACTTAAGCGGGTGCCACGGATACACCACGAAGTTCACCCCAAACGGAGATGCGTTTTTTGCATGTTTTTAGGCATAGTTATCGCAGAATATTCCATATGATGCCATTACTTTTTCATAACCACACCAGGCCACCACCATGATTTATTGAAAGTTTCTTGAAAAAAACAACTATGTATATCATAATGATCGCGATCATCATTTACCAGAAATTATATGAAACCCCACCATTGATCATCTTCTTGAGGGAACCATGTTGTGTGCTTGGTGTGGTTGTCCCGCTGGGATTCTTCATCTACGTCAGGTTCACGGAGGAAGTGCAAGAAGTGAAGCGAAACGCCCAAGCGGAACGTGCAGAACGCTTGGTGAGTCGGGAGGACTTGTGAGTATAGTCATCCTGCAGTAATGTTGCTTGGTGACCACGTCGGGTTTCAAGGTCAATCAACAGAAAATGGTGGATACATAGGGATTCTTAGTCCTTTAAATGATAGATATATCCCCTAAAGTGGTGGATTTATCATGATAATGGTGTATAATAATGGTCAATCAACTGGATGGGTAGAAACTAATCCTGGTATCAATGGGATTATCTACCAACCAGCTAATGATTTTTTATTGTTTGCAGGGTATCTAAGATTGGCAATGCATCTTGCAATCTGGGCAAAACAATGTCATAAACCATCCATATGGATGGTTTATAGAACCCATTTATGAATATTAAAATTTATGGTGATTTGGGGGGATTGTTTATGAACATGTTTTACCCACACTAGAATATGATGAACGTGGCTTTTTTTTTAACTCACTAAAATGGGAATATCTTTGAAAATCCCATATTCTATCTACTCCAGGAACTCCAGGATGATTATTTATAGGCCTATTTTTCATGGCTCACTTTGCAAATATCTGTTTAACTGATGGGATTTAATGTAGGTTGGACGGGATTCAACCAACTGAATGTGATTTATAAGCCTACGCCGAGCAGTGTTGGTTGATAATAATAGGGGGTTGTACTAGCCAGTATGTTTGGGATTACAGTATCATGATCCGTTATGAGAATCCCCACGCCCTACGAACTAACAAACACGCTGGAATGACAGAAAGTTTTGAACACTGTGTATTTGTGATTTCTTGTGTGTGTGTCAGTGAACTTTGGTTATAGATGATTATAGTATCCATAGTGTGCGATGATCATCCGTATCCAGCACGGATTTTGATTTCAGCATGATTTCCCAACGAAAGCGAAAACAATTTCAAGAGGGATTTGAATAGAATCACCGACTAATTTGGCTGAACATGTTGATCAATATGACTTAGATATACTTGAATCAATGGGAATTTCAGGATCCTAAAATGGAGGTACCTACCATATATAAGGCCACATTTTGTGGGGATATTCCCGTACATAGGCCTTATATAGGCCTTATATATGGTAGGTACCTCCAATTTAGGATCCTGAAATGGCCATTGATTGAAACATTTGAGTTTTAATCGTAGACAGGTCAGAGAATCTTATTCGAGGTCAGATTCCCAAAGGCTTAGACCACATTCTGATGGGGACCCATGACCCCCAAAACATACCTGGATGTTTTTTGCAAACTGGTGAATATCCCATAAATTCCTGTAAATCAATCCTCATGTTGGTGCTTCAACACCCATTTCGAGTCAATTTAGTACAAGGTGGTGCTAAACGTTTGAGTTTGTTGATATGTTCACCCATGCAAGTATTGACTTTGTGTTTCTACCGTTAATATCTACCATATTACCATAGCCCCAACAGCTAAGGCGGGGCACCAATATCAATAAATCCCAGTAGCTCCCATTAGTTCGCTTTGAATCCTGTTCATTCCCATGAATTTGCATTAAACTAACTAAATCTCATTGGTTTTTCATTAACTCCCATGAAATTCTGGTGAATTCTGTCAAACCCCAGTATTTTCCGTCAAATGCATTTACCCTCTGGTTATTTAACATAGCCATGGGTAAAAATGGCCCATTTATAGATGATGTTCCCATTAAAACCTTCATTTATAAGGGATTTTCCATGGCTATGTTAAATAACCAGTTGGTAAATGCAATGCAATCCCATATTGCCATGAAATTTTCCATCAACTCCCAACACCTGGGTCAGACACCCTCGGTGCCGCACCGCCGTGGTGCAGGAAGTGAAAGAGAGCATCAGTGAGCAGCGGAAGGTGAGCGACTCCGGGCGTTTTCCTCACTCAAAGCAAGGGTGATGTTTTTTTTGGTTTATTAAAACCCCATTAACTATAGTTATATCATCTTATATGTACCATAAAACATATAATTCAGCCACAGAAATATCTCAACTGAACGCCAGCTTGGGGGCCCCATCCTGGAGGATATTAAATTGTTAATGTGGGTAAAACAATGTCATAAACCACCCATGACTGGGCATGGTAACCATACCACCTATTAAAATGGTGATGACTGGGGGACGGTTTATGAAAATGGTTTACCCACATTAGAATATGATGAATGCGGCATTTTTTTTAAAAAAAACTCACTAAAATGGGAATATCTTTGAACATCCCATATCCTATCTACTCCAGGAACTCCAGGATGATTATTTATAGGCTTATTTTTTATGGCTCACTTTGCAAATATCTGTTTTACCCACAGGGGAAATCCCCAAAACTGGATCCATAGAACTGTGATCTGCAGTAAAACCAGGATGGGGCCCCCAGTCGAGCTCGCGTTCAGTTGCCTTAAAAGTGGTTTAATGGTTTATGGTAGATATAACCAACTAGTTAATGGTGGCTATTTCATGGTTTATAAACCAGCAAACATCACTGGGGGCCCTTATTGTCTGAGTTAAATCATTCTAAATCTTAGGCCGTTCTTAGCATCCCATCCTATGGGATTGGCTGCTTAAGACAGACAATGATAGACAATGTGTATTGTTTTTTTGGGGGGCAATCTATCTATATAGCAATCCCATCCCAATTTTTTGAGTCAATCAGGAGTTTCCAGGACTAAAACTTCTTGCTCAACAAAAACGGAAGTTGGAAACACTCAAACTGCTATTAAATCGTAACGATTTCTGAACTAGTTGGAACTATAAATAACGGGTGTTTCAAGAAAGTTTTGACATCCCATGAAGAGCTGCCAGTGCAGCAAGCCAGTTTGATTTTCAGGCTTTTTCACGGACACATATTCCGTGAACATTGTTTTCTGGGATATAGTGGACAATCTAGGTTAAGCAATGGCTATTGATCAACAACACTATATATATATATATGTAATGTGTAATTATGTATAATTCGCCCATAGGTAGATGGTACCTATGTGGGTGAAAAGTTGACACTTTTAGCACTTGGAGTAGGCTATCTCGAGAAACGAATGTTGTCTTGAGATAGGCTGGTTTCAGTTGGTCTTGAACATATTGATGTCAATTTGATCTGGTACAAAGTGGGCCCCCGAACGATAGCTAAGTTGGTGAACATAACTCCAATAACTATAGTTTATGGTACTTATAACTATAGTTACTGGGGTTTATAAACCAACTTATAACGGGGGGGGGGGCACATTGTAAGTGTCAAGGGTATAGGGATGTATTGTGGTCAACCATCACACATGAGTTTGGTGGTGCAATTCTGTTCAGTTTTTCTGGTTTCATCTCCAGTTGTCACAACAGAATATTCCGAGAAACAACAAGGCTTATGCCCAGTTTGGCTATTCTAGACCCTACTGTAGATGGATTCTGTAGTGCCAGAAAACGAGTCTTAGCATGTCTCAGCCTTATTTTTTCAACTTCGAAAGGTGGGGGGAACCCATATCCAACAGGGAAGCCTACTGGGCCTACTACAAACATCTACATTCCACAGGTGGAAGGTGGAAACTCCATATCGGTGCCAAAAGTGTTCCACAAAGGGCTGTAGGTCCTGGACTTGTCAGTTTCCAGCTGAAAGAGTCCGCTTATCACGAAAAAACTTTGGGGATAGTCACAAAATATCATGGTTATAGCAATCCCAATAAAGGTTGTTCACCCATATTATATCATATTATTGTACAGTGGCAAATAACATCAAATAACTTGTCATTTTTCTATCTTCTTGGGTGTTGCTGGAAGTACAAATAATTTCTGCATGCAAATGATGCAAAAAACAGGAGTCACCCATTCATCTACAAAGGGGAATCTTCCATCAAGTCAATGGGTCAACAGAAAGTGTTTGAACTTGAAACCGATACCCTCTGGTGAACTAACATAGCAATTGAAAATGATCATTTATAGTGGATTTTCCCATTAAAAATGGTGATTTTCCATTGCTATGTTAGTTCACCAGAGGGTAAACATCAATAAACAATAAACCTGGCTTTGGTAGATTCAAACGTTTTTTTCGTTACCAATCAGCTGCAAATCAACACCCCAACAAAAACTGCGTAAACATGCAGGATGGGGCCCCCAAGATAGCGTTCAGTTGCCTTATTTCAGTGGCTAAAAAACACTAGGGTAAAAATGGTAGATAAAACGAACATATAATTAATATATGGTTGATGGTTTATAAACTCCCATTTTATGGTAGATGATAACCATATAATTCCATGGTATTCATGAGCCTTATTTCATGGTTTATAAAGCAACGTAAGGCCCCATCACTTGGCCCATGAAAACATCCTGTGGTTTTCGAGGCCTTGAGGAAGTTGGACTCCGAGTACCGCAGTGAATGGCAGGAACTGGTGACTCCTCGATGTTTCATTTCGACGCTTTTCGAATGGATGGTCATCAACTGGATGTGTAGAAACTCATCCTACCATCTGGTTATGACTAACAGTTCGCCATGGAAAATCACCATGTTTCAGAGGTAAACCATCTATTTCTATGGGCCATCTATAGCCTGGCTATGTTAGTCACAACCAGAGGGTAACTAGTCTTTGGGATCTATACTAACCAGCTAAGAATTGTTTTGCAGGGTATCTAAGACTGGCCATGGCATGGTGAATTAATGGTGGTTGAATCGTGATCGGCGCGGTTGAACACCATTAAAAACAACTGATTTAATGGTGATTTAATGGTGACTTAATGGTGACTTAATGGTGACTGAATGGTGATTTAATGGTGCAAGAACCAACAATATGACAGCCAACAATCAATCCACGAGAGGGCTTTTTTCAATTCACCCAGCAAGGTGGTTGAACCAATCAGAATAGAGAGGACTAACCAAGCAGAATGAAGATGTTCACCACAGTTAAGGCCTGAAATACCAGTTATAAGATGTTTGTACTGAACTAACCCCATCTATAGAAAGATATAGAATGTATAATCCCATAGAAATAACCAGTTATAACTAATAGTCATGGCCATAACTGCATGAAAAGTATGTTTTTTTTAACCATTAAAAGTGGGATTGAACTAACCACTAGTGAACATCACCACTAGTATACGTTTGGTTGACCTCACCACCATGGGGATGTTTTATTGGTATGGCAGATAGATCCAAGAGTCTATGGCAGCTATAGAAATGGGCTATGCCACATGTGTAGCCAACGGTACAACGGTGAACACGATGTTCTAAGCCACTGGATTCTGGATTATGCTTGGTGTCTCCCAGTGATGTGAATGTCGCTTTGTAACCCCATCTACCCTCTGGTAAACGTGAACAAAACTATGGAAAATATTCCATTTTATAGCTGGGCAAATCAACTATTTCTATAGCCATTTTCTATGTCGCAAACTGTGAATGTCTAACAGGCCGGGTAATAGCATCCATTACCATGGGAATATCATGGGATATCCCATTTGTAACCCCATCTACCATCTGGTAAACTAACATAGCTATTAAAAATGGCCATAGACATAGTTGATTTACCAATTAAAAATGGTGATTTTCCATAGTTATGTGAAAGTTTACCAGGCCAGGTAACTAGATGTTTCTTACCGCTGTTCCAAAGCTCCAGCTCCATGTGGTATTTCCGGTATTTCCAAGGTGACCGCTGGAGCCCGACACCGGGAGGAATGGAGCCAATGGATGCGTGAAGCACAAAGACGCGCCATGGCACAATTCGTGGTGATGACCCTGGCCATCCTTTGGTAATGGCTACAGTTATGGCCATTTATTAGTTATAACTGGTTGTAAATGGGATTATACATTCTATAAATGGGGTTATAAGTACTTATAACTGGTAAAGGGCCTTAACTGTGGCCATCCTTTGGTGGCTATGAAAGTGGTAAAATAACGGGATCAACCTTGGTTTGGGACTTTAGTAACTTTAGTACTTTAATCTTTTGCTATGAATGGTAAAATGCGCTAAGCAACTAAAACATCATGCTAATAGGGATATAATGGAAGGGGGGTCATTTCTCAACGCGAGAAAATGGTCATTTTACAACGCGGTATTGAGGTCATTTTTCAACGCGCCAGGGGTCATTTCTCAACGCGCCAGGGCTTTTACTTTGTGTCTAAATTTCGTGTGTGCAGCCGCTGCGTTCATTTTGCAACGCGCCATCGTTCTAACTTTCTGTTCCCCCGGTTCCTGGGTTTCTTGGTTTCTGGGTCTCTTGGTTTCTGGGTTTCGTGGTTTCTTGGTTTCTAGGTCTCTTGGTTTCTCGGTTTCTGGGTTTCTTGGCTTCTGCGTCTCTTGGTTTCTGGGTTTCTTGGTTTCTGGGTCTCTTGGTTTCTAGGTTTCTCGCTTTCTTGCTTTCGGAGTTTCTTGTTTGGGTTTTAATTGTGACCCCGTAGGTTTCCGCAGTGTATGTGTTGCTTCGTTTCCGGAGGTTCTTGGTTGGGATTGTTAAGATCATTTGTTTCTACATTGTGTAGCTTTGCGGAATAAACCTTAAATGATTACGCCGGAAATGAGTTGTAAATAAATCCTAAAGAAACTCTACACCAACCCAAAACCAATTCTGACAACCCCAAACAAATCACACAGCAACCCTAAACCAACGCTAAATCAGACATAGACCAACTCCAAATAACCCCAAGCTAACCCTAAATAAACCCTAAATCAAATCTAAATCAGACTTGAACCAATCATAAATAAACACTATACCAATCCTAAATAAGCCTTAAACCAACCCTAAGTAAACTCTAAACCAATTCAAAACAAACCCGAAATCACCACCAAATGAACCAGAAACTGTCCCTCAATAGATTTTACATCAACCCTAAATAAACCCTAAAGCGACCTTAAATAAGCCGCAAATAAACCTTCAACCAGCCACAGAAAACTGTAAACAGACCCTAAATACCAGTAACTAATGGAGGGTTAGTTTTTGTTGTTTTTCTTCCGTTTTGATTTTTTTCCTCGATTTCTGGTTCCCAGCTTCTCTGCTTCTCTGCTTTTCCCTGCTTCTTTGCTTCTCCGCTTTTCCCTGCTGGCTTGCTTCTCTGCTTTTCTGCGTTTTCCTTCTTTTCTGCTTCTTTGCTTCTCTCCTTCTCCGTTTTTCTGCTTTTCCCTGCTTTTCTGCTTTTCCAGCTTCTTTGCTTCTCTGCTTTCTTCTTTTTTCTGCTTACCTGCTTCTCTGCTTTTCCCTGCTTTTCTTTTGTTTCTCATACCGTAAATAAACCCTAAGAAACATTATATAATACATAGACATAACCCAAAAATCAGCCCTAAATGAACCCTAAACAAAGCCCAAATAGATGTAAACCAGGCCTAAAGAAATCCTAAACCAACGCTAAAATAAACTTTAAACCAACCCTCTTCTGTCCAATTTGTCTCCAAGCTTGAAGCTTTGGCCAATCCATTTTGGTCTTTGGGCTTGAGGAATCCTTCAGAAACACGTCAGCAATGCTGACAGGAGTGCTTTAGCTGACAGAACCACATCGGATGTCTGATGGGTTACAGCTGAGGTCTTCGTACCTGTCCCCAACAGCAGTAGCTCAGCCTCAGGAAATGTTTGGTTGGAAGCGTTGCTACGAACGCTGTGTCCGCAATCAAAATCGTAGCCGCGGAGGCAAGGACGTTCAAGCGTCCAAACAGGCTGCCAAAGAGGCAGCAGTTGCAGCGGACTGGAACGATTGGTGGCAATGGTGGTGACCGGTGAAAAAGGTCTTGCTGACTTTTTTGATGGCATTTTTTCAAGGTAGGTTTTGATAGATTCTACTTCGATAGCGGTTCATCTGTGGAATTCACAGGGATCCCGAATGATGGGATGCAAGTAGTGTGGGAGAAGGCATGGAAATGGGGTCCTATCATTCGGCGTCCCTATAAACAACGGTCATTTCAAGGACCGATTGATTGGACCTACCATACATAAGGCCTATGTCAGGGCTAAATTTGAGGGAATATCGGAATACCCCCACAAACTATTGCCTTTTGCCTTATATAGTACAGTACCCAATACACTCCACTAGTTTTTGGCACCATATCTCAACATTGTCCCATTCAGAACACATCTCGTTTCGACCTGCTTTCCATGCTCGAGGAATGGACACTGCAATTCAGCAAGGGCAAGTGCAATCGCGTGAGGTGCAAAATGACCAAAAAGACTGTGATTTCATAACCATACAAGGTGGTGCCCCCAAGATAGCTAAGTTGGTTTATAACTCCAATAACTATGGTTTATAGGTGATATATCTATAGTTAATGGGATATGGGGTTTATAAACCAATAAACATAAATAGGGGGGCACCACCTTGTAGCTGATGTTTGGGCCTTGCGGGATGCATCACTAAAAAAGAGTGATGTGGGTGTATCTGAACCCCCGTAATTTTGATGGTAAATGTTGAGAAAATCCAGTGGAAGAAGGAATGCCATGTTTCAAAGATGTGGATGTTTATCATAGATGGGGATGCACAATAACTACACAGCTAGTTTACAGAAACAGTGTACGAAGAGGACGGCCATGCACCGGGGATGTGTCAGAACTGAAGGCCCACAGGAAACTTTATAATTATAATGCGTTTTTTTTTAAAATAAAATGAGCGTAATTCAGGCACAGAACATAAATAGGATGTAGCGATGTAAGCATGCACAAGTGGAATAATTAAGCCAAGTAATTCCCAAATGCAGCTGCACAAATGACATCGAATGATGAATCAGGTCCCTTTGCAGTTAACATTAATCAATATTATAACCATAATCATATGATATTTTATTATATAAATATTACTAAACTTGAGAGTTAAACTTGGTTTATAACTTTATCCCCAAGGGATATATATATATATATAAATTACGGGGAACAAGAACTGTTGTTCTTTTTTTTACTTATCCTATTTAGCAATGATCCAGGTTATTTGCGTCATGAAGTACTGGTATCGCCACTCCAGGTTGGCTTTGTCCTTCTACACCGCGGTGCCCCTCAATTTCTATAGTGTTTGGTTCTACCTAGATTCACTCCGCTTAATTGCAATTTGTAACAATAATATAGTTGGCTGGGTGAATATAAGTAATATAAGCCAAACATCACTAGGAGGGTCAAATCCTATTCAGTCCCAACAAATATGAGTAAATCCTCATTTCTATTGGTTAAACTAGGGGACACCACTTAAAGTACCTCCATCTTCGGTTGCTTCTTAAGCCACATTCCCATCTCCTGATCCGTCTGAACACTGCGCAGGTGGAGAGGCAGTTGCAGCATTTGGCCAAGGAAACAACCCTCACAGTGCAGAAGGGCCAAGACATGTTGAAGGCAGGAGTTGAGATGGCTTGGTGTGGAAAACTGCAGGATGATCACCCTGGTGGCATGCGGTGGAAAACATATGAAAATAGATGGGATGGTGAGTCCTGGGTAGCCCAGGACTTCTGTGGAAAACTGGAATGATCATGATGATCACAATAGACATGTTCATGGCTTTGGCGGCTTTGGTACTTGTTTTTTTTGGGGAAACCCTTCAATCTGCTGGTTTTTGGCCGGGGACATACCCGATGTTCAGACACTGCCAGATTAGCCAAACTTGGACACGTGACGCGAAGTTTGGGGTAAGTTGAAGAAAAATCCACTGGTTGGTGGTGACTGGAACATTGGTTTAGTATGGGGTAATGATGGTTAATCATGGTTAATCATGGTTAATAATGGTTAATAATCTCTGGTTGGTGGTTTGGAACCATGGATTTTATGTTTCCATATATTGGGAATGTCATCATCCCAACTTACGAAGTCATATTTTTCAGAGGGGTAGGTATACCACCAACCAGAACCATGATGCATGGGGATATATCTTACGGATGTTAATGCTGAAGGTCGGAATCGATATTGGGTAACCGGGTAGCCTCCGGCAAACCATGTTGAACAGCGGGATGATAATCGCGGAAACAGATCTATGTAGATTTGCTACAATGTGAGGCCCCCCAGTTATAAGCTGGTTTATAAGCCCCAGTAACTATAGTTATAAGTACTATACACCATAGTTATTGGAGTTATAAACCAACTTAGCTATCTTGGGGGCCTCACATTGTATAAAATGGTGCTCCAGTTCGTGAGCTAAGTTGGTTGAAGAAAGGAGGCCAACTGTGGGGTTATGTTGATGAAACAACTACAAGGTGGTGTCCCCGAGTTCTATAGATATGTCCACCACAAACCGTAGTTAACGTAGTTAAACACCAAGTTAGCTATCTAGGGGGGCCACCTTGTAAAGTTAGAAATTTAATGAACCAACTCATATTTAGAGGGCCTCACCTAGACTTTGTGTGGTGATGTTTCATGTGTCGGAATGACAATCCTTGACAGGAATCTTGAGGAAATTTGCAACATAGGTCGAACAAACTGAAAACATGGTATCCAAAGTGAAAACATTAGCTATGACAGGCCATTTGATCCAAAAGGTCATATTGCTAACTTGACCCAGCAAGGACTTTGAAGGGAGCCTGGAAGCGAGATCCAAGACACAGTTGGAGCGGGCATCAGGGTGGGGTGGGCTTGAAATTAGAACAACCTCACTGCGACCTCACTGGAAGTATGGCTAGTAAAGGGAATTAACCCCAAATGACATTATTTCAGGTTAGTGAAATACATCTTAATTTACGCGTATATATATATAATATGGTGAACAATGGGGATATGCAACCAACAATATGGATATCATCATGGGAAATAATGGGACGTGAAGGGACAACCCATATATGATATGGTAAAATAATATACCTATCATTTAGCCTAAAATGGTGATATACTAGGAATATAATTGGATTTAACATATAAGATATTAGATACTTATATAGCCAACAATATAATATGTTGGGGTTGTTTGAAGATGTAGTATACCCCAAAATGCTTGTTTTAATGATGGCAAAATGATTTTCAACTGTTCACTCATCAAAATCCAGTGATGCCGTCAAGTCTTCGAGCGCACCGGTGGACCGGTGGACCGGTTCACACGGCACACAGACCGGGTTTTTAGACGGGTAAAACGACCTGGTCGTTGACTCGGTGCCATAGAGATCCATAGAGCTTCAACTAGGCTTGTAAAAAGCGTATCACTTCATTGGCTTCTTACTAATTCTGCACTTCGGCACGGCTTTGGCCGAGGTTGTTGGCGTGTTTTCTTCACGCGTTAGTGTGGTTTGCGCACATCTTGTGAGCATATCATTTTTGTGACGCATACTTGAAGCCTCAAAACTTGGTTTGGGAAGCCCCAAATCAATGCTTGCCAAGCAAAGCCGACAGGAAAAACACGGATCCTCGTACGATGTATGGAAATCTGCGTGCGCAGTTCATGTGCAACCCACAAGATTGAAACGGCTTGCACATCCCAACGTGTGGGGTTCTTGTTTTTCTGCCCTGCGCCCGGCCTCCACGACTGTGCCACACAAAACTCTTTCACACATACAACTTTGTGACACAACATTGTCACACGCAATCTCTTTCACACGCAACATGCAACACATACACACAACTTTTAACGCATCATGTTCTTTACCGATCAGTCTTCCACCGCGTCCTTTCCTTCTTCCTAATTTCCCCGGCCCATTTTCATGCCTGTTTTGTACTTATTTTCCATGGCTGTTTGGCGTTTGATTGTGTGTCTTGTCCTGCCTGCACGAATAGAACTGGATAACAAATTAATGCGTATAGCAAAGCAATTAATTTGGACGATCTTGTGCCGTTATGAAAAAGGCGCAAAGTACCACAGTGCGAACATGTGCGAACCCTTTTTTGGCGGGGGGTTGTTCTCGAAAATGGCCCTACCCCTTGAAGCCACGATCATGGCATTCGGATGTTTCAAATGTACTTAGGTGTTTCCATTTTTTTCAACTGGAGTCGCTTTGGGTTCTTGAATCGGTGGGGTAATGTCAACCCTGGGTTGATAAACCCCTAGGCCGTTTAATTGGGAGCATACCATTTTTAAGTATCAGATAATGACTATTGGAGGAGTACCCCCCAAATTAATAAACCATGGTTTATTAATCCGGGGTTGACATTATAGATTACCCTCTTGTAATTTAACATAGCTATGGAAAATGGCTATTTATAGTTGATTTACCCATTAAAAATGGTGGTTTTCCTGTTAGATTTCCCCCCGGAAGGTGGTACCTAGGGAGAAGGTTCTGCTAAGCTTCAACCCCTAATCGACCTTGTAAGTTCAAGTCATAAGAGATCAACTTCGAATTGATATCAATCTACTTTCACTTGTTGTTCCTGTTTAAACCTAGAGGAAATCTAAATTAATTAGTAAGGATTTCAATTGATATCTATCTACTTTCATTTGATTTTTCTTTTTAAACCTAGAATTTCTTATGCGGTGGTTGTTTAATCGGGTGGTTTGCCCTCTTGATTAATCAGGGGCAGACCCATTTTAGTATTGCCAAAACATTTGTCCTGTGTGGTGGTTGATTAATCCCTACTAGATATATAATCCTAACTTGACATTAGGTACCGAAATCGAGGTAAACCAAAAATCAGATTACAGAAGTAAAAGTCAAAAAAAACACGCAGGAGGCCAAACAATGTCAAGACATGTACAATAAATGCAAAACATGCCAAGCAAGACAAGCGAACGCAAGCAGGGCCAAACAAAAACGCAGACACGTTCAGTCTTTGGCACAAAACAGTTTGGTGAAGAAGGAAACTTCATTCCAGCATTGAGAAAAAACACAATCATGTTTTGCTTCGAACAAAATTGAAAGTCATGCAAGAATCTTGCGCAAGGACGACTTTAATCCCCAAGAAAACGCAAAAAGAAAGAGCATTTTGACCCACAACAGAAAGATAACCAAAACCAATTTGGCACATCTTCTCAACACCCGTATTGTTGTTTGTACATAGGCGTGTTTTGGACAATCAGGAAGATGTAAACCACTGTAGTCGACGTTCAACCCCTACGCAATGGAGGGTCCACACGATCGGGGTTTGGGCGGGCAGGGTTTGGTCAGATGTACAGCAGGGTTTATAATGGTCTTTTTAAAGATGATATAAGAAATTTTCAAAGCAGCCAGGTATGATCAACAAAAACAATCACCGACAGGAAAAAAAAAAGATATTTGTTTGGTTTTTGTTCACACCCGCAAGTTTTGTCGCACCTTCATATTCAGCAACTGGGAAATATAGCAAGCAGCTGAAAGAAAATGCATAGCATCCAACATTGGCCATGCATTGTGAGAGTTACTCTTCGCTAGGGAAGGGTTGAATTTCCTGCTAGGACCATGGGGTGAGCAGAGGTATACTTAATATTATTTAGCCATTAACGTTGGAAGCTAGTAGCCATCTATCCCATCTAAAGAATTTTCTTGTGAAGGGTATTTAAGATTGCACACCAGAAAACCCTGAAACCCATATTACACCCCATCATATTCCCATATTAGTTAGTTGAAGCCTCAAAGCAAGTATCCAAAAATCATCTCAGGAGCTCTGTCAAAGCACCACCATGGCCGCCACGGCCAGAGCACAGAAAGATGTGGAGGTCGATGCAAGCCGGGTTTCAACACACAAACAATGGAATTTAAGGGAAAATCTACAGGAAACCATGGTGTTTTGTTTGGAATAAATATAGAGTTTACTCCAAATATATGGGTTTAACATGGTTTAGCCAACAAACATGGGGATATACCATGTTTTAACCTGCAAACCAGTGAATACACATATGTTTTTCACGAGTTACCCCACAGGAATTTAACCAATCCATATGGGAATATAGCCAATGAACATGGGTGTGACCAAAAAAAACATATGCTGACTTCACCAAAGCTAAGTAAACTACCATAAGTAAGGAAAACCTATGGCTAAACTACCTTAGTTAAATAACTAATGGCTAATCACCATAACCTTTTGTGCCTTACCTTCTGGTAAACTACTATAACTAGGGGAAAGATCCACCACTAATAAGCAAATCAACGGTTACCCAATGGGCCAAGGCTTCAATAGCTATGCTGGTCTACCAGAGGGTAAGGAAAAAGGAGTGTTGGCAGGCCATCGGCCATACCCCCCAGACCTGGGGGGATTAGATGCTAAGATAGCCACTCTCCGAAGGACACAGTTAAGGCCCTTTACCAGTTATAAGTACTGAACTAACCCCATTTATAGAATGTATAATCCCATTTATAACCAGTTATAACTAGTAAATGGCCATAACTGCATGAACTTCATGGTAGTGAGTAATCAGTAGTGATGGAAAGTAATCTCGATGGTAACAATCAACTCATTATAAGTAGTAAGCACTAACAATCAATAGTTCATAATCAACAGTAATAGTGCTAGCAATGACGATGGTAACAATAATGATGGTAATGATGAAAAACATCATAGTAACAATAATGTTATATAAGAATATGACTATATAGTGAAAACATAGACTAGTGTTACTATCTAATAATAGCGGTAACAATAACAATAACAATAAAGGTAACGCTCACAATACTGAAGGTGTAAAATATCATGGTCAATAGTATCATAGCACCATCAACAAATAGGAATGATAAAAACGTGATGATCATGGCAACAGTGTCTATATTTATAAGTGATTGGTGGTTTGGAACATAAACATTTTTTATTTTCCCATATATTGGGAATTTCATCATCCCAACTGACGAACTCATATTTTTCAGAGGGGTGGCTCAACCACCAACCAGGTAAGAATAATCATCACCACCGGCAGTCTCCTGAAGGAATCCCTTGGGTGTGACCTCTTTTGGGTGATGTGTGCCCCAATGCATTGATAAATTGCTATATGTCAACCAGAAAACTCTGAAAAATGACATGACACAAATTTTGATAGTTGACACATTTTCATAGTTGATAAATTTTAAGTTGTGGTTTAACTAGCAACAGGGTATCATGTCAACCAGATTTGGGTCAGAAAAAATCAGGCCTGCAGATTTCAGGTGCATTCGACTCGTATCGACCATCCTATTTTAGGGCTATCTAATTTTGACCACTTATGTTGCGTGGCAATCAAACATGAGTTGCTGGAAAACCCATCCGATAATCGGTTTAGTTCGATGATTGTCAGTTGCACATGTTTTCGTGGATGTCCCAGCCATGTTTGATTAGCATTTCCAGCGAGTCCCACCAAAGTGTCATGTTTGATTACCATTTGATTATCATTTCCACGGTTTTAGTTGGAAGGTCATCCAAACATTTCCAGTGAATCCCACCCCAATCGTCGGTAGGTGCTGGTGGCAAAGATGCAAGGTGACGTCTCCTGGATGCTACGGAAGGCCGCATTCATGGTGACTCACCAAGGTTTTCTTCGGGGAATTTTCGGTGATTCACCATGGTTGCAATGGTGAATCGCTAAGGAAAGCCTAGGAAACCATAGGAAAATGTGGGTTTAATGGGATTTATAGCTGATTTATGATAGCTAAGTTGGTGAACGTATCTCCAATAACTATGGTTTATGATACTTATAACTTATAACTATGGTATTCATGGGGTTTTAATATAAACCCCTTTTTGACTGGGGGGGGGCACCACAATGTAAGTATATGTAGGATTAATGGTGAATAGAAACTATTGTAATGATATAGGTTGCCCTCTGGTAAACAAACAGTTTGCTATTGAAAATTGCCATAGAAATAGTTGATTTACCTATGAAAAAATGTGATTTTCCATGGTTATGTTAGTTTACCAGAGGGTATAGGTTATCAGGGTAAATATGACGACCTCAATGCGACCTCACCAATAATGGGGGTTGGTAGCCGGGTATCAGATGAAAATGCTGCATTTTGAGACTCGTGAATTTAAGTAATTAATTTGTCCAGATATATGTGTAGATGAAACTTGCAACCCATGTTCGTTGCTGAAAACATAGAATACAACAAAATTGCTTTAGAGTTGTCAAATTTTAGGGTTAATATTGCTCACAAAACAGCAGGGATAATGCAGCACATATTTTGGTGGCCTCATTCATATGCATACATGTCCTTTTCTCATTGTGGTTGATTGATTAAGAAAATAAAGAAACCCCTTTAACAACAGGTAAATGTTTGACGATAGATGGTATACCAAAGCGGCCGGGTGAGTAACAGGGATGAGATTGGGAGCGGCCCTGCATTACTTTACCCGAAAGGGAGCAGCCTTCTAACTGTGAACCACCCAAGTCACTTCTGACCTTTGTTTTTTGTCATGCACAGTACAGGACAGTTACAAATTGACGTAGTAACTAGTAACCCACTAACTGTAGTCATAATCACCAGAAACCTTTGTTACTCATCAACCAACTTAACTAAATAAACTGGGGCTGAATTCCCATGAATTCCCTTGAAATCCCAATTCAATACCATTAAGTCACCTGGTAACCCACTTACAACTGGCAGGATGAACTTCATCAAATGATTTTCAGCTTCAGAGGCGGAAGAGCAGTTCTGCGACACCAAAGGACGCGCCGATGCTGCTCAGGCGCTGGGAAGTAGCACAGCAGGAGGTGAAGCGCCGAGAGCCATGGGTATTTTCCACCAAAAAACAAGATGAAGCCCACGAACCCGAATGCTCACACGTATGTTAATGGTACAGATGTCAAAACACATGGTTATGCAGTGACGCACAATACCTTTCTGCAATAGTTAAATTGAACAGTCTTGTACATGTTTCCCTTGTTAACAGTCTGCAGTGTGGAGTGTAAAGTGTAGAGTGTGGAGTATGGAGTGTAAAGTGTAGAGTGTGGAGTGTGGAGTGTCGAGTGTAGAGTGTGGAGTGAGGAGTGTAAAGTGCAAAGTGTGGAGTGTGGAGTGTAAAGTGTAAAGTGCAAAGTGTGGAGTGTGGAGTGTAAAGTGTAGAGTGTGGAGTATGGAGTGTAAAGTGTAGAGTGTGGAGTGTGGAGTGTAGAGTGTGGAGTGAGGAGTG
>Ga0126342_10006957_pt1 | contig 20155 bp, 14 predicted proteins | sample Cyp1metagenome_FD_92528 | JGI IMG/M metagenome (GOLD analysis project Ga0126342, IMG submission 92528) | Coral microbial communities from Lord Howe Island, Old Settlement Bay, Australia - Cyphastrea 1 metagenome | ecosystem: Host-associated > Invertebrates > Cnidaria > Coral ...
GTTTTGACATGGTTTTTGATATGTTTTGTGGTGGTTTTGACATGGTTTTTGACATGGCTTATGATGGTTTTGATTTGGTTTTTGATATGGTTTGTGGTGGTTTTGACATGGATTTTGATATGGTTTATGATGGTTTTGACATGGTTTTGATATGGATTATGATGGTTTTAATAGGGTCTCATGGTTTAATGATTTAATAAACCGGGAGTACATGGTTTTAATATGGTTTAATTTGATGATTAATGAAGGTTTAACATGTTTTCATATAATTTCATACTTTTTTGAAAGTCGATGGTTGTTTGATATGGTTTTGTTATGGTTGAACGATGCATTTTATGGTGGATTAATGAGGATTTTATCCAGAACATGGGTATAGGAGGGTACATGAGGATTTTGTGATCAGTTATGGAGATTTTATCGGTATTACATTGGAAATTTTTATAAATGCGCATGGTCAAAAGCATGTTTATTTTCACAGAAAAAAGGGATGATCATCCCCTCGTTCTTGGTGTTTAATGTACCCATGAGTACTTCGTTCTATGGATGGTAAAATCTCCGCTTTGTCCCAATCGCCGGTCCCCGAGGTTACGTTCCATGCTGCAAGCGCTCAATCTGGTCGCGGCAGGAGAGGTCGTAGTTTGAGATGATGAACAGATAAAATGGAATTTGATGCTACGTTGATGTAGAATCCCAAACACCCAAATAAAGAGAAAAGGACGCTGTGGGAGTGCACTTGTTTATTGTTTTCTGTTCAAAACTGTAATCACATTAAAGTTTAAGCTGCAAATGAAGCTGCGTTCATGTCCACTAGAGAGCATGTATTGCTTGAAGAAGTGTCCAGGTGTTCACTCTACCTTAGATAAATGCTACTACAGTGTCCCTTCAACAAAATACAATTTCTGCAGAATATGCTAGATGACTCCAACATAATTACAACATCCCCATACCTGCCAACAAATACAGTATTCAAAACAAACATACCCTTCTGAATAAGAGTATTCTTCCTTAGGGGAAACAAAAAAACAAAAAAAATGCACACCCCAAGGGGGGGAGTAGTGGCAGAGAGTTGGGTCGTGGCATTTTGGTTTTTTTTTGTTTCTTGGTGTGATGTTTTGTTTTTCTTGATTTTGGTTGTGTTTAGCCATTGTAGAAAAACCAAGCAGAAATTGTCAGTGGTTGCAAAGCAGTGAGAGAACCATCGCACATGTGCAGTGTCAGTGGTTGCAGAATGCAGTGAAAACCCGCACTCCCAGGGCAGGGTGTTCCCTTCTGCAAATAAAGCATTACTCATTTTATCTCATTTGTGAATGGATACAGAAACCGACAATTCTCCCTCAACTAGTTTGATGAAATCATTATTATCGTTAGTATTACACACCAATTACACAATTACCCCCAATGTATTACCCAACTATGCTTATCAGTACACATTTTTATGATTCTGTTATATGTTCTGTGGAAACAGACTGGATGTATGCTATGTATATGTGTATATATATATATAGCATGTATTTAAACGTATTGTATGTGATATGAATATACCAAGCAGATAGACATCATTCTTGCTGGGTATCTGAGACCTGCAATGATAAAGTTGGTTGGTGAAACAAGAGAAGTCAACTCCCCATTGAACAGCCAACGATTGGTAAGTGATGAATGGCTAACCGGCTCCTCTGTTTGGAGGTATCCCTTCCCCCTTATGGTAGACATGGGATCTAATAGGATATCATTGGATAGAACCAGCTTGAGGTTTGATCAGTATGTCATCAAAAAAGTACATCTGATAGTATACCTATGCTGGTACTGTAGTTATTTTTTGGTTAAACTTGGAGCTGTGCACTTGCCATGATCCAAGTTTTCATGAGTTCTTGAGTTTCTGGGATGATCCCTTGAAATTGCAACTGGCAAGTAGCTCTTGTCCTATGAGGTCCCGATTTTGAATGAACCTGAACCAATTGCTAAGCACTGGATCCAACGTGCAGCTGCCTATGTTCCGATATGTTTTTTAGACATTACGTTATTTAAGAGTCGCTTGCAACCCTATGGTTGGCAATGAAAGACCCAGAGTCTTGGTTGATACATGTCAATCACCCCGCAATGGCCTCATCTGCTCAGGCAGGGTGGTTAATCTGGCAACATGTCCTTTAAAAATTGTAGCTTAAATTCAAAAGCACTGATAAGATTAGTTAGGTTAAGAACTCCATCAACCACAAGATATATTCACCATGTCTATGCTAGTCAGTATATTCATAAACCAACCTTCCTTCCAGCAACACCTTCCTCTCAAAGATCTAACTTGCTGGATCATCCCACGACCGAACCCTGGAACAAAAAACCCTGGAATCATGGTTCGGTTTTTCGGGGAATCATCCCGCTGGCCGTAAATTTCAGGTTAGTGAATTACTATTTTTTTTGCCCCACACCAGGATTACTAAGCACTTAGGATTTCTAGAATGATCCTCCGAGTGCAAGGTGACCCCCCCCCCATAAACACTATATAGTTATAGCCTGGTGAAATCGCAGTTGGTATTCAACTTAGCAAAGGTTTATGGGGTTTACGGTAACCAACCAGCTATAGTAGGTAATTATATGTAACATAACATATATGATAAATAATAACAATTATAAATATTCATCATAACATATTCCCTGGTTACAATACTATGATAATTCTAGGGGACCCCACATTCCCCAAAGACTTTCGTTTTTTTGCGCAGCGGGCTCGGGTCGCAGGATCCATTTCGAATGCCATCACAGCAGCGCTGAGTCCACTGGTCCCTGAAAACCTGAACGATGGCAGGATCGTGTACCCCGTCTGGAAGATGGCGGGTGCAGGACTGTTTTTTTTACTATGGGTTAATAGTTGTTAATAATGGTTAATAGTGGTTCATAATGGTTATTAATGGTTGTTAATTGGTATAACTATGGGATTCTAACCTCTATAGGTCGGAATATGGGTGAATTTGCGTTAGTAATTGTTGAGAATGGCTGTTAATGGTTCTTAATGTTTTTATAAATGCTTATTAATGTTGGTTTGGTGGTAGAAAGATCAAGATATATGATAAGGAAAAGATATCGAAATGAGCTTGAAGATGCATACACATATATATATATATATATATATATATACATATGTATATATGTATATACATATGTATATATGTATATACATTTATATTAACATACATGTGTATATATGATATATATATATATTAATATAAATATATATATATATGTATATCATACACCCTCTGGTTATGTAACGCAGCTATGGAAAATCACCCTTTTTAATAGTTAAATAATTGCAATTGTCCATTAAATAGGCACAGGGTTAATATTTATATATCCATCCCATTATCAACCACTATGACTGGATATTAACCATGAAGTATCCCATTGAAACCTCTTAAATATATATAAATAATTATATATGTGTGTGTGTGCGTCGCTATTATCACCTTCACATTATGGGTTGACACCGCCGACCAGATCAGGTATTTTTACTACGTGAACTGCATCGTGGCACTGGCGACTTGTCGCCCTCAGATCCACCGATTTTTTGGATCGTTCGTCTTAGCAGCCGTCGAGGGGCTGCCGGTGAACCATTCCAAATTATCAAACCAAACAGATGATCGTCGAAAGATCCACGAAAGATGCTAAACTAACATAGCTATGGAAAATGTCCCATTTATAGATGATTTGCTGAATAAAAACGGTGACTAACTAGTTCATGTATCAACCATAAATTTCAAAAAAACTCCCAGCTATTGTAGTTGTGAAACAACTTATGTCGATTCCCATCTGCGGGACAAAGACCCAAAGGTTCAATTTCACCTCGAATCCGAGGTTATTGTCATGAAAGTCCGTCCCAAAATTGGAGGTCTAAAGATCTCAGGGATATAAATCTGAGTAGATTAGGAATATCATTGGCGGGACATACTGGAAATATCGCGGATAGTTTCATGTGGGTAAGTTACCAGTTACCACAATTCATTGACAATGGCCAAAAGATCCCAGCGGAATTGATTCAGATATCCCAACATTGGCTGGGAAGATAGCCACGACCTTCCGGTAAACTAACAGTTTGCTATTGAAAATGGCCCAGTCGAAGTAGTTGATTTACCCATTTGAAAGGCGGTGATTTTCCGCAAACTGTAAAGGTTTACCACAGGCTATCTTATATATTTCTGCATTGGTCGGAAAAGATCCAAGGTGAGTTTGTTGGTCTTCTTAGCTTTACCTGAGCATGGAGCCGCCCGACCAGTGGTGCCTTGGCCGCTTTGGCAGGGTACTTGGTGCCAGGCAAGCCGGTTGTGGGTAACTCCGCACCATAAATGGATCATATCATGTCAATTTCATGGAAAAATGGGGGGGGGGGTAACTGGGTTAACCAAAAATAATGAAGGAATGTTTCATATGATATGTTATTTTTTATGGTGATTGGCACTAGTATTGTGGGTAAGTGATGATCAACCAGCAGATTTAGAGCTGAAAACCCATGATGTCCAGAAGAAATGTTGGGATAAATGGGAATATAATCTGGTAAACTCAATAGTAAAAATTTATTGTTGGGTATTCCCCTATTAGGGATGGAAACATGACCCCCTTAAATGGTTCGGAATCGTGGAATTGTTTATTGGCTTTGCCTACCAGTAATGGTAATAGAATGGGAATAGAATGGGCTCAAGCAATTATAATGGGTTTATAATGGGATATGATGGAAGATATGGATATATCCAAGGTTAGCCATAGGTGCCGTGGTCAAAACTTGGGATATAACTAATGAGAAAGTTAATGCGGATATATATATATGGCCATATTGCGGGATGATCATCAACAAATTACCAGGTTTTTGGCCTTGGCTCATATCTGGATCCATGTTGTGGAAGATTGTGTGTCTTTGAGGTACACTTCAAGTGAACAGAAAGTAAAGATTTGAATCTGAGGCTTGGGCTTAAACATGGGGTCAGATATTGTGCCCCAATGAAATTCGCGGAATACGAACTGGAAAGCGCATCCAAGTAGGATGGGTTATCCTGTCCGGGATGTGTATTCACGAAATCTAATGGGATGAAACCTGCAAACGGCTACAATGTGGGCCCCCCGAAGTTATAAGCTGAGATATAACCCCAATGAACTATATATAGCTTTACCATTTTCCCTCAAACGCTTCAGATGACATCAAAAAGTTGCGACTTTTACCACAGCCGTATAAGTATAAACCTCTTGGCGTCAGAAATGTCTGCCGGTCGCATGTTGCTTCAATGAATTGCGTTTCGTGGAGAAGCGCTATGAAGAAAATCCCAAAATTTTTGCTGGTCAACCCCCCCTGGGTCAACGTTCAGGACCCGGGCGTGGCTACGTCCTTATTGGCCTCTATGGACCGGAGCGCCTCCCTGACGCTCGGATGGGAGTCTATCCAGTTCAGTGGATTCATGGGGCCGAACCATGACTGGTTGAGGTTTGGAATACCATAGTTATATAACAACCATTAACAACCATAGTTATACCCATTAACAACCATTAATAGCCATAGATATATATATATATATGACTGGTTGGTGGTGACTATATTGGAATTATAGAGGTTTTATGGTTTTAATGTTTACCCACTGGTAAACAAACAGTTTGCTATACCGGAGGGCGATCCCTATATATACATAATATCATAATATCATATGATATCATCCATATTTGTTGCTTTGGAACATGAATTTTCTTTTTCCATACATTGGGAATTTTATCATCCCAACTGACGAAATCATATTTTTCAGAGGGGTAGGGCTCAACCACCAACCAGATGAATTGTAGAGGTTTTACGGTTTTAACGTTTACCCTTTGGTAAACAAACAGTTTGCGACATTGAAAACGGCCCAGTCGAAATAGTGAGTAAATTTTCCCATTAATAGCATGGTGATTTTCCATATAGTGTTTTGTATGTTTACCAGAGGGTAACTATAGATGGTTCTATAACGGGAAAATCATGGTTAATAGATGGAATCATAATATGAATTGTAGGGGTTTTATGGTTTTAACGTTAAACTATCAAAGATATGGGGACAGAAAATGATCATTTTGAATGACGGTTTTTGGGTGGAAAAAAGCAACAAAAACATCACCGAGTAATTTCCAATTGCCATGTTAGTTTATAGAGGTGTAAAATGGGGGATATGGCACCCCCCATGGCACGATGATGAAGAGGAAGATCATGTAAATTCAATTCTAAAATTGTCATTCATTTAGCATGATATTTGTTAATATAGTCAGAATTCTGAAATAGACATTTTACTATTCATGATTATGAATGGCTACAACAACGACCGAATTGGCACAAATAGGTGGTTAGTTGATTTTAGTAGGGAAAATGATCCCAATGTTTGACATTGTTTTAATGGTTTCTTCCTGGGTTTTGAATAACTGCGTTGTTGCCAGTTGTATCGGAAACATCTTCTGAAAAGGGATAGGATAGCTTGACGGATTGGTCGATCCAGTGGTGTAGACTTGTCATGTGCAGAACTCCATTTTTCCAAGGACCTTTTGGCTGTCCTTCCTGTTTTTGTTGGTGTCAAAATCAAAGAACAATTTGTTAATTTGGTATGTGTGAAATACAACTCGCCAGTTCCATTTAAAGAAATCACTAAGAGTCTATTTGTTTTGGAGCCACATTTGTTGATCTCCCATGTTTCGTTGGTCTGGGAGACCACGGCTAAAAATTGATAGATCCCAAAAAATCTCCTGGATCAAATTGCCTGGTCTCTTGGTGAGTTTTTTTAGCTAAACCTTTATTGTTCATATATATATATAGTTCTTATAATCATACACACATATAGTATATACATCGTTAAGAATCAGTTGTTTGATGTTGTTTGGTTTCTTACATATGTATACATATCATATATGTTATTTGCAAAAATAATTTAGATATCACTTTTGAGGGCATGGCTTAATGAACATCAATAAATCATAAATCTGTCCTTTGTGAAATGCCAATGTTTTTCAGCGTCTTGAGGCTGGGTTCCTCCCTACCGCCCACCAGCGGATGATCGCGCCGTAGTGGCGAAACGGAGACGAAAAGATCTGGGAGTCCACCGAGCTGCTGGAAGTGATGGTTGGTTGACGAGTTGTGAGTTAGTCTTCCCAAGCCTTGTTGGTTGATTATAAATGATTATAGTAACGATAGGGATTCTAACCATTAAATATAGATATATATATATATAGATGATGGGGATGTAATTAAGTGGATATACTATAATTGATTATAGTAACATTAGTAACGATATGGATTCTAACCATTAGATATATTTTTTTGAATGATGGGGATATAATTAAGTTGCTATACTGATAAATGATGGTTGATGATTAGTTGGTCAGGTTTCTTGGGTCAGCCATTTAGCCATGGAATGGCTCAATTCGTGCTCAACTCACCATGTTTCAAATCCCATTTTTGTCGCTACAAACCACTATTTCTCTCCATGAAAAACTTATTCAAGCACCATTTTTCTAGGTGAAACTGTCATTTTTTCTCAGTTAAGCCCCATATTTCTCGGTCAAAGCCCCATTTTGCCGGGTGAAACCCCCATTTTCCTCGGCGAAAGTCATCATAAAACCGGCGTGAGCCGTTCACGGTTGGCCGCACGGCAGGTGCTGCCCCGGTGGATGCCTTGGAAACGCTGCTCTTTGCCACCTCGGTGGGTGTGCCGTGCCATGGCGATGAGTGAATCGTTATTGGTTTATGAACTATATATTATGATTATATAGTTATGATAATGTTAAATTACCAAATGGTATACGAATTATGGTTTATTATTCATTATAATTATTACCATAAACCAATAATGTTCATAATTTTTGATTTATGGTCATAATCTATGATGATCAGTGAATAATGATGGTCCATTATTCATTATATTTATTTTATAGTTATGATAATGTATAATGTATAATTTACTATATAATGAATATCAGTGAACTATAACTGGTTGGTGGTTTGGAACATGTTTTATTTTCCCCAATAGTTGGGATGATGATCCAATCTGGCTAATATTTTTCGAGGGGGTTGAAACCGCCAATTAGATAAATTGAATGAATATAATGTTTACTAATTAATAGTATAATTATTGATATTATATATTATTATAGTTACGTATTATAGTTATCGGTTTCATTAATCATGAACTATAAACTATAATGTATGATTTTACTACATAATGAATATAAGTGAACTATAATTTGAATGAATTTAATGTTGAACTATAAATTGAATGAATAAAATGTTGAACTATAAATTGAATGAATATAATGTTTGTTAACATGTTTACTAACACATTGAATTATCAGTGAAGCGATATGTGATGATCAGTTAATCGTGAACTGTAAAAATAAACTAGTTATAATAAAATATTCGTAAATTTATTAGTAAATATATTACAAACAATAGTGAAATATAAGAATAGTGAGCCAATTAAAAAACTATTATAAAACAATTATGGTGAACCAATAGTGAAATCACTTGTGAAATCAATAGTGAACCATTGAATGATAGTAATAGTTAATAGTTCCATTGGTTACTATGGTTCATTATGAATAACATTGAAACCAATAATGAACTGTTAATTGAACTATAATAATCATTGTTACTAAACATAGTTCACTAGCAATATAATAGTAATAGTGATATCAATATAATTAGTGATAGTGATATTAATTAGTAATAGTGATATCACTACATTTATTGGTTTATGACTAATAATCACATCACATCACATCAAAAATATATTAGTATCATAGTAATTTATTAGTAATACTATTATGAAACACCAATAGCTGTGATATACACTATTAGTATAAAATACACTATTATCTGTGGTAATAGTAATATTATGATCTTACTGAGTAGTTCACTGATATCACATCACATCAAAAAATAACACTACTAGTATTATATAATCATTCGCTATTACATACTATGACTAAATACTGTATATACTACCAATAGTATCTATTATTCACTGATTAGATTATAGTGAATGATTTACTCATTAGGGGATATGAATAGTGGTTTATAGCCACTTGATGCCACTTGGCCATAGGAATATGACGATCCTTAATTATAATGAATTAAAGGGGGTTATGTAGGGGATTCTACAGTGGTATTTATCAACCAAGTGGGATGATAATAAGTTGGTTTTTGAAGAGTGGGATAATCAAGGTGGAATATGTCTTATTGATTATTGATATCATGGTTATAGTGAAGTATTTTGGTTTATGAATAATGAATTATGGCCATAGACGGGAATAGCGAATTTCAGAGGTTTGATGGGTTTTATGGTGAGTTCTAGTAGACATAATCATAACTATAGTGAATTCTAGTGATTATGGTTCTATATTCCATGATTATGCTATAGTGATTTTACTTATTATCTATAGCAATCATTATCTATTCCATATCATACCATAATAATCATGTGTAACTATAGATTTAGTCATACTTGCCCATTACACATGCTTAGACTGTACTTTTGGACTTGCCCAATATTATGGTTTCTGCTTCTTAGTGATTTTAGCCGATTGTGATCCCCTATCACCGGCTCGCCTCCAAAGAATCGCGAGATCACCGAGATCGATTTTTTTTCGGGTGCCCTCACACGACATAGGGCGCAGTTGTTTGTTTAGGTGAAACATGTGAAACACCATCGAAAATTTCGATGAAATTCAATCTGATCCATTGTGGGTCAACCTTGGTTAGATACGAACTAGTACTTTGATGGTCAAATTAGTCCATTCACCAGCTAAAAGTGAGGATTTGTTTGGCAAATGTATCTAAGATTCGCCATGTATCTATCCATACCCCCCAAGTTTATCCAATCCTTAGCCTAAAGAAACCGACTTATCTATCAGGAATCACACAGAAATCCCACTGATTCAGCGTTCACGATCAGGTCCGGCGTTTGCGATTCCGTGCGCGCAATTCGCCAGGCAGGGAGAACTTGGGCCAGGTGGTGATGATTTTCGTTGGGTGCCACTACCATTTGATGTGGTTTAATAGGGATTAATGTATAGTTTAGTGGTTTAATGGTACAATAATAAGATAATGACAGGGTAATGGCTGTACAGTCTACAGGTTTTTCAAGGCATGGAACATGTGTTCCCCTACTTTGTTTTTGCGGCGTATCTTTGGCGTTGCTCACAATCAAGTGGAATGACTGTGCGGAATCTTTGGAATTTGCAATTGATGGGACATTGTACACCGGCCTCAACTTCATCAGGTATCAGGCAGTAAATCTGTCTAGTTAGTTGCTCGTTTTTCCCTTGATTTCCCTGGTTTTTTTACCGTCAAATCCATTAACCTTGGAATTTCTTAGGGGAGAATTTGCAGACTTTGCCCGCTTCACAGCCTGGGGTCCATAGGATGATCTCACATCGCTCAACCAGTAGGACCAGTAGGAGTTCGTGACCCCGAAACCTGCCAACATCACCCACATGACTATCAGTTACCACTGGTTTTTTTTTCAAACAGCCTGGTAAGATCCAGCCAGACCAGCAAATAAAAGTATAGCTTTACAATGCTGTGCTCTACTACGTGTTTGTAAGATGGTTTCCTATGTGGATATGTTTCTCGGGTTCCGTGTTGAATGTACACGGGACGGAAGGTAGGACCTGAAGACTCGGCAGTTGGATTACATGTTATGTGTTTCTGTTCCAAGCTTGCATTATTTCATTTTTAGCATGGTGAAAGCTTCAGAATGACTAGCCAATATGTAGGTGGAAGGACTTAAATGTCGACCCTTCATTAAAGTTCTATTCTGTGTGCACGAGTGCTGGGACCAGATGCCGAGGCAAATGAAGCCATATTTTTTCATAACAGACGGATTTCAACATGTGTTCATCTACTAGGACCAGGATGATTTGCAAAGTTTATGGTAGAAGTGGGTGGCAAAATGATCGCCAGCTATTCATGGCCAGTTGTGGGGTGAATTCACCCAGTTACGATCGCCTTTTGTTTGTCGATTGTCGGGTACCCCTTTAGATTTCATGGTTGATCATGGTCGATCACGACTTTCCCCATTTAGATTGAGATATATTGAGATTTTATGTCTCAGACACACATTCATTTCCCCACTAGTTGAGATATACCCGAATATATCCATCCCATAATATCCCATTGTTTCCCTATCAATAACCATATGAAATCACCTGAAATCCCATAAAATCACCAGTTTTGCTGATATCCAGTCAGATCATGCCAGACACCATGCAGGCGACCGTCCCTTTGTTTTCTCAGGCCCGCGCCAGCCGCTTGGCAGCCGCCCAGCGACAGTTCCCTCTGGCGCACTCCGGCATCCTGTGTCCGCCTGGGCTGTTTGCGGATGGGATTGTCAGTGGGCATTCCAGGATCCAACAGATGGAGGTACGTTAGTACCATTTTTCAGGCCATATGTTGGGGGTATATCTCCTGAAACTTAGCCCTTACCTCCAATTTAGGTTCCTGAAATGGCCATTGAGATTGTGGCTGTGGGATTGAACCAGGACAAAAAGTGATATATTTCACCAGCAAAACATGCGGATTTAACTAGCAAAAATGAGGTGATTCTGTGGGACTTTGATAGAGGTTGAATAGGGGCATGATGCGATAGATCAATATATCTGAAGACATTGTGACGACCTCTCTGTGACAGAATTCTGGAATGATGGTTATATAGGCTATATATAGGATTCGGGAAATCATCCCCAAATCGCATCATTTCAACTATGTTCAGGCTAGCGAATTATTGATATTCAGCCTACAGCATGTTTGGTAGTTAGATTTCACCATAGTAGGAGGATTATATCCCAACTTATAGAGGTTTAAATCCCATAGTTATACCCATTAACAACCATTAATAACCCTAGTTATATATATATATACACACACCATTATTGACCATTATTAATTAACCCATATTAACCCATACCAACCATTGACAACCCAGTCCTGCACCCCATACCCATTTTTCGAAAAACTCCTGGCCTGCACCCCTTAGTTTGTCAGCCCAGTGATGCGCTGTATGTCCAAGAAGCTGTATGGGAAAAGCACATCTTCCTGAGCACTCACCGGAAAATCTCACAACGGCTGCCGGTGCTGCATGCTGGGCTCAGGGGCGATGCAGCGATGAATGAGCAACGCTGCATCGAGGAAAAAAGATAAAAAAGCTTTCTTTCTCCCGCATGTCCATTGAAATTGCAGGCAAACTCGCCAATTGTTACCATGGCTGTATTAAAAACAGGCCTGCAAAAGGCCACTATACGAGTTTCGCGAGCTGGAGACGATGCTTCGTGATGCAGGTGGCATGCATCTCCGAGATCTAGATCTGCGCACTCCAATGACTGCAGTGACTGCAGTCCTCTTCCTGGTCTCAAGTGGAGGCATCATCGTTACAACTAAGGGATTCGAACATATTATTTGTAATATGCTAATAATAGTGGGTTACACTGAATAATAGTTGAACATATTATTAGAATAATATATTAATACATAACTAGTTGAATATGCTAATACAGTCATTAATTATTACATATTATAACTAATACTGGTATCTTTATAATATCTAGGGATTGTTTAACATCATAGTATAATCAAGAATTATAAATGCTAATACACTGATCTAGGGATGAAAGGAACTAGGGATCAACATACTGTAGAAAATCATAATTGGTATATCTGAATTCTGTATCTACACATATACACATATACGTAAAATATATATGTGGGTAAACTATTCCGACCTCACTGTTCTCCCTCACTGGAATCATAGTTAGTAAGGGGAATCATCCCCAAATGGCCCAACATTTCAGGTCAGTGATTTTAAAACCATTTTTTTTGGTCAAACGGCCTTGATCATTTTTTTGGTCATTAGGGCTTTGATCGTCTGGAGCCACTTGTGTGAGAGCTGCTACGGTTTTTGCTACCGTGCAATCAATGTTCTTTTGATTTGACCGAGTAAAAACAAGATTTTACCCCAAAAAACTCCTCGTAACGGCTTTTTCCAATAATAACCAGAATTTTCTGTGTTTTGGGATTCCAGGTGTATATATATATATAATTATATATATATATTGTAAACTATAGTGAGTATATTATGTACAATACACACACACACATATTCTGGCAAAAATATCATAATTTACTAAGCTAAAAATAGATCAACCTCGCTCCAGAAACAAGTTCATTCGCAACAGGCATCCAAAAAACCTCCTTTGTTTGTGGGGGTTTTGTATCTATTTCATTTTATTTCCACCAATTTTCATGGCGAATTCCCCCATATTTTCCACAGGATGGTGCCTCCAGTTTTAAGTTAGTTTCTAATTAACTTCATTAACTAGTTCGTTATATCTACCATAAACCAGAGTTAATTCACTTTTCTGTTCGGCAACTGAACGCTATCGCTCGACTGTTTTTGGGGGTCCATCCTGCAGCTCCCTGCAGGGACCTTGGCAATGCTGGCCACCGGAATTTTCGTGCTGCTGGCTGCCGGAATGGCTGGATTCGAGGCGGTTTTCGGCGGTTCCGGGTCCGGGAAGCGACTGGGGATGGGTTTTCGCCATTGAAAAATGCCTTGTTCAAGGGATTTTTATGGGATGTGAATGGGAACAATTTGCTGAATGGTTTTCTATTCGATTCATACCCAGTTGGGAATTGATTTTGTTTTTAAGGATTTTAATGGGATTTTATTCTGAATTACAAGGGGGTTAATTATATGTTTTTTTGGGGTTAACTAGTTAACTATCATACATATATATATGCATACGTATACATTAGGATATTCTTGAGAAACGATTGGTGATGAAATAGTGGGTTACGAGTTATGAACATACCTGAATGATTATGAACCATACAAAGGGACACCTAGTGGCAAACCAGTTTTCCATGGAATAGGATAGGGCTACTATTCATTGCTCAGTTAGAAAATTATTCCACAAATCGTAACTAGTTTGTAAACATAGTTATAAACCATTTGTTCATGGGGTAATCTCACTTCCGGCGCTTACTAGCCAAAACATTGGGATTCAAGCAACCCACAGGAATCGGGGTGAAGCATCTAAAATGTTGTTCAAACATTTTGCTGGTCTTGACTCGACCACTTGTCAAGATGTACGCTATTGGTACAAATGTAAGTCCTGGACAGCAGATGAAAAAAATATTCAGCTTTAGAACAGTTTTTCAGATGAAACCTCTAGAAAACCCCCATCATAGATGGACTGGTTAATGATTTGGAACATGAATTTTATGACTTTCCAGACTTTCCATATATTGGGAATTTCATACTCCCAACTGACGAAGTCATATTTTTCAGAGGGCTAGGTTGAAACCACCAACCAGCCATAAATGTGGTACTGGCAGCCTGGTAAACTAACATAACTATGGAAAATCATCATTTTTAATGGGAAAACTCACTATAAATGGCCATTTTCAATAGCTATTTTGACATAACCAGAGGGTACCTGAGAACTTGATCTCCCGGATTGGGGAGAACTCCATCCACTTGACTGACGGAATCCGCCGAGATTTTGGCCCAGTGTTGCAAGTCATGGATGACCATTTTAGTATTGAAACTTTGGGGATCCCCCGGTTTATTTTAAGAAACCTCTAATGTGTTTATAGATGATATATATTATATATGTATATTACCCGCTGTAAATCCCAAAAAGTTGGCCTAGTTATATATAAACTATAACTTACATATCATTTGGGGGCCTCCTGATTTGAAACTTTAGGTTTAGTTGATCCTTTGCCCAATGATTCAAGTAGAGATTGCTTTGCCAAGTGGCAAAAGTACAAGTCTTGTGGTTCCGCCGCTCTCCAAAGTGGAGGATTTGAAACTTCTAGCTCAGAAGGCTCTGGCACAAAGATGCCTTAAGCTTGTGACTGCAGAAGGTTCTGTCCTGACTGGTGGTGAAGAATCTTTGGAAGCAGCAGGGCTTCAAGATGGAGACCTGCTGACGGCCATTGCATGTCAGCCCAAGCTATCCTCTTCATCAAGGGCTTTTGCCTTCTGGTGTTTTGGAGGTGGGCGGCTTGTGACCTGGGGCTGTGCCACTCCAAATCTTGGTGGCGACAGCACTCCAGTGAGAGATCAGCTCAGATGCGTTCAGCAGATGCAGTCGACAGAAGCCGCATTTGCTGCAGTCCTTGAAAACGGCTCGGCCATCACTTGGGGCAAGGCAGATTTCGGCGGTGACAGCTCTGCGGTCCAAGATCAGTTGAAGAATGTGCAGCAGATACAGGCGACAGAAGCCGCATTTGCTGCAGTCCTTGAAAACGGTTCTGCCATCACTTGGGGCAAGGCAGATTTCGGCGGTGACAGCTCTGCGGTCCAAGATCAGCTCAAAGCTGTGGAGAAGGTCCAGGCCTCATTTTCTGCATTTGCTGCGATCCTGGCAGATGGATCTGTTGTGACGTGGGGCGATCCAGAATATGGTGCTGACAGCTTTGCAGTCCGAGATCAGCTCAAGGGCGTGCAGCAAGTTCAGGCTACATATGCTGCATTCGCTGCAATACTGGCGGATGGATCTGTAGTTACGTGGGGCGCTCCCGACTTTGGTGGCGATAGCTCGGCAGTCCAAGATCAGTTGAAAAATGTGCAACAGATTCAGGCAACGGACAGCGCGTTTGCTGCGATCCTGGCGGACGGATCTGCCGTTACCTGGGGCGATCCAGAATTTGGCGGCGACAGCTCTGCGGTCCAAGATCAGCTTCAGGATGTGCAGCAGATTCAAGCAACGGACAGCGCGTTTGCTGCAATCCTGGCGGACGGATCTGCCGTTACCTGGGGCGATCCAGAATTTGGCGGCGACAGCTCTGCGGTCCAAGATCATCAGCTTAGACATGCACAGCAGATTCAGTCGACAGCCCGCGCGTTTGCTGCAATCCTGGCAGATGGATCTGTTGTGACTTGGGGCGATCCGAATTACGGTGGTGACAGCTTCGCAGTCCAAGATCAGCTCAAGGGCGTGCAGCAAGTTCAGGCCACATATGCTGCATTCGCTGCAATACTGGCAGATGGATCTGTAGTTGCGTGGGGCGATAAAGAATTTGGCGGCGACAGCTCTGCGGTCCAAGATCAACTCAGACATGTGCAACAGATTCAGGCAACGGACAGCGCATTTGCTGCGATCCTAGCAGATGGATCTGTGGTGGCATGGGGTGATCCAGAATGGGGCGGCGACAGCTCTGTGGTCCAAGACCAACTGGCCTATTTGTAGCCCCTTCTCGTAGTGCATCACAGTGCATCCTTTCAGGTTTTGGTGGCGCTGCGGCCAACGAGCTCAGCGGATCCAGCTGATGAGGATCATCCACCGATTTTCATGTTGACCAGGCTATGCCCTATGTTTCCGTACAACCAACTGATAGAAAAAGACAATAAAAATCACTATGTTGGTAAAATGTGTGTTCTTTTTCTATCTTTTGGGGGTTACTATCAAGGAGGCGTGTTCCAGTTGTTTTCACTTTGATCACAGCAGTTTTGCTGCGGCCTTGGCTGCGAACTTGGCTGGAAGATCCCCTATATAACTGGAGGATTATATCCCAACTGATGAAGGTTGAAATCCCATAGTTATAGCCATTAACAACCATGAAAATAGCCATTGTTATACCATTATTAACCATTACCGGTTATATATACAATATGACAATATATATATATATATAAATATATATAACTATAGTTGGTGGTTTGGAACATGTTTGTTTCCTGCAGGAAATATCAATTAAATCCCATTAGACTCCATAAATTCTCCATCTAGTTGGTGGTTTGGAACATGTTTTTCCCTATATTGGGAATAATCATCCGAACTGACGAAGTCATATTTTTCAGTGGGGTTGGTATACCACCAGCCAGATATGGATATGGGTCAAACTCTATTACCATATCTATGGGAATAAACATCCAGCATCATCCAACTATTTTAGGTTACCATTTGGGTACCAGGGTTTTGACTCATAGCCAATATGGTTTTAACGGGAAAATCATCTATGCAAACGGATGTTCCAGCAAGGCATGTTTGATTACCAGAGGCTACGAAAAGATGCCCACGATGTTAGTTCAATGATGTTTCTCCACTATCTCTAGGAGTGATCAAGAAGGTAATACACTGCTTTTTTGCGCCTGGTGCACCATTAATATCTCTTGGTGCTGCACCTATGTCTCGTCTTGTAGCGGCAGAAACTTGACATTTGGGGTGTTGGTCAGTTTTCGGACACACCCACGTACTTTTCGACTCATTGTGGATGGTTCAGGATCCTCATGGGTAACATGTCGTAGCGTAATTGGAGATGGACCCCTGTTTTTAGTATTTGGGGGACGTTTAGTAATAGGGGGAAGGGATTATGTACCACTTTTTGAGCTAATCACCCATTTTCGATCCGATGGCTAGGAGGAGGGAGCCCCATGAGTATCTAACTTCCTTATTCAATGAGTCAAGGAGCTACTTTAAAAAGTCCAAACCACATGATACCTCCCAGTGGTTGGGAAGTTTTCTAGATACCACCAAGCTGATGCTTTCGGGAAAACTAAGTACGTAGGAATACCCCTAGCTGGCTGGTTTCCAAAAATGGTTGCTTTTCAATTTTCAGCCATACTTCTGGGTCAACCTTGGTTAGATACGAACTAGTACCTTAACACTTTGCTATCAATGGTAAAATGTACTCTATAGCCAGCTAAAAAATGTCATATATAGATTCTTTGGCAGGTATAAATGGGGGGTTCCTAAATCGGGATACCCCAAGAGCTGGATGGTTGATTTCATGGAAAATCAGATGAACATGTGGATGATTTAGTCAATGGGAGATCTTCAGGATCCTAAATTGGAGGTACCTACCATATATAAGGCCTATTCTTTTTAGGCCTAAATTTCAGGGAATATCCCCACAAAATATGGCCTGACAAATGGTACTAACGTACCTCCATTTTAGGATCCTGAAATTCCCATTGATTTAGGGGTAACCCCCATGACTTCGGAAACCTCGAAATCAGCACCAGGCCGACGTGGCCACCCAGTCGGGACATCTGCCGGGGATCTGAGGGTTGCCAGGTGAGAAGCACATGGCTTTCAAAATGCTTTAAAACCAAGGTAAATTGATGGGATTTTACAGGGAAAGTTCATGGGATAGAAGTGAATTTTACTAAGAAGAATGGGATAGTTCAATCTATTTCATGCGTATTCCATCTCTTACTTCGGTAGTCAAACACGGTTTGCTGGAAAATTCACCCTTAGGTTCCATGATCTTCCCACTACAAGGTGTTGGTCTATCTCCATATGGGTCACTACTAGGTGCTGTTATAACCCCCACTGTAAAATGATACATTAATAACCCATAGCAATCCCCAAAAAGATACCGAAAAGTGTGAAACCAGGAGGTGACGATGATATGGAAAACCTCATATGTCGTTTCCCACATTTCTGCCTTGGGGTTGCTACCAGTATCAGCATGTCAAGCCTTGATCGGGTACCAGCATTTTAGATTTTTTAGGATGATGATTTTTTAGGATGATTTCTGGCTGTGATAAGGTCCTTCAACTTGTCACATTGTTCGAAAGACACACAAGTCATAGCAATGATCATGAATGACTATAATGCAACTACCATCTGGTTATTTAACATAGCCATAGAAAATCACCGTTTGTAATAGGTAAACCATCTATAAATGGGTCATTTTCCATGGCTGTGTTAAATAACCAGAGGGTAACAATAATAACATTACATCAGATGACATCAACATTAATTATTGTATTGAATCACAACAAGAACAATCAATCTGCAGACTGCAGTTGCGCACACACGCAGATCAGTTTGGGTCGAATGATCAAGCCGTGAGATGCCGTGAGTCTATGACTATTTCATGTCCTGGTATAGAGATGCACTTAGCAGGGTATCTATTTCCAAGGTTCTGCAATCTCTCCAAGCTGCGACAGGGCATCCTCAATGGTGGAGTCCCCGCAAACCACAGGATCCATGGGTAAGTTGGGGTGCAACTAGGCCGATGTCCTAGGTATACCCCAACTATACCCCAACTATATCTGGTTGGTGGTTTCAAACATGAATTTTATTTTCCATAATACATGAGATAATCCTTCCCATTGACGAACTCATATTTTTCAAGATGATTATTGCACCACCAACCAGATATAGTTGTTATAGTGACACCCACCTACTGATATGGTTAGAGATAGTGTAAAATGAACCAACCCATCACAAGCGCGGCCCTTCCGGAGGTGGCTGTTGCCACTTGCAACTCTTTCTGGGTTAAGAAGCACTCCAAAAAGGAAGCTTACCATGGCATGTTCTTACCATGGAAATCTCGTTCAAAAATCGTGTTCAGGTTTTGTAAAACCGCCTTTGAGGTAAGTCTGATGAACTCCATCTGAGGTTGGCGGTGTTGTCTCCCCTCTTTGGTGTTTTGGTGGGAGCACCTCGGCTCCGTAGCGATCTGGTTTTCAGTTTGGAGTTTGGGATCATCAAAAGTGGTGGTTTACCCTCTGGTAAACTGACATAGTTATGGAAAACTCAACGTTTCTAACAGCTAGATCAACTATTTCTATGGCCATGTTCAAGAGCTATGTTTCCTTAACAGATGGTAGTAATTGTCGAAGCAACAATAATTGGCATCTGGATCCTAGCTTCCTACAGAAGGATTGCAGGTTTGATCGGATTGGAGTAGGATCATCAAATTCGAAGTGCCTAGCAGTGAAGGCGTGTGGCTGCTTTGCATGTAACCCTTCCCAAAACATTAGATGTCCCTAAAAGCCATGGTTTAGTCAGGGCTTGGTAAATGTCCCAAGGTTTCACGTCACCCAAATATCAATCCCAACCCGTTTTTGTACTGAATCATACTGGATCCATCTTGGGGGTTTCTTATTGGTGGTAAAACCATAGTAGGGGCGATAGGGGTTGAGATTAGATCTCCCAGGTCACATGGGTAAAACCGAGGAAAATTTTGCTGTCCGAATCGGCTTTCCGAATCGTCATGGGGCTACCAAAAAAATAGCTGGTGGGTTTATCGAAGGAAGTTTAGAAGTCAAACTTCCGACAATGTGGACAGATGAAAAGCAGAGCAGGGCAGAGGCAGAGAGAAGAGAAAGATTAGAAGAGAGAAGATCAGAGAAGAGAAAGAGTCAGAAGA
>Ga0126342_10006958_pt1 | contig 20154 bp, 14 predicted proteins | sample Cyp1metagenome_FD_92528 | JGI IMG/M metagenome (GOLD analysis project Ga0126342, IMG submission 92528) | Coral microbial communities from Lord Howe Island, Old Settlement Bay, Australia - Cyphastrea 1 metagenome | ecosystem: Host-associated > Invertebrates > Cnidaria > Coral ...
CCCCCTCTCCTTGTGACACATTGGGTTTCCCACCTCCTTCCCATTCTGCCCTCTTCTTCTCAATTTCTACTCTTCACACCTCCGTGCCCCACTTGGTGGCATTCATCTGGTTTCAATATCTAGACTCCCCCCCCGTTGTGCCTCTCAGCAATTTCCCGCATTCATGCATTTGGTTTCAAGACTTCCCCTCTCGTCTTCTCTTAACAATCTTGCACGCATCTCGAATTGGTTTCAATGTCTAAGCTTCCCCCGTCTCCCAACAACTTCTTGCGCTCATCTGGTTTCAGTACCCAACTTCCCCCCCTGTGCCTCTCATCAAACTTCCTAAACTTCCTGCATTCATTGGGTTTCCAATATCTATATTTCCCCCGTAGCCTCTCCACGTCTTCCGCATCTTGTTTCAATATCTAAGCTTCCTCCCCGGTGCCCCTCAACCACTTCCTGCATTCATTTTGCTTCAATATCCACAGTGCCCCCCAGCAACTTCCTGCGTTCATTTGGTTTTATATCTGGTTCCCCCGTAAAGTCCCCCCCACCTGTGCCTCTTAACAACTTCCCGCATCCATGCGGTTTCAATATCTAAGCTTCCCCTCCTCGTCTCTCCACACCTTCTTGCATGCACCGTCGTTTGGGTTCAATATCTAGACTTCCGCTTCTCCTCTCAGCTGCGCTCATCCTTGTTTCGATGTCTAACTCCCCCCCTCTCCCACCTGCCTCTCTCTCACCAATTTTCTGCGGGTCATCCAGCTTCAATATCTACATGTTCCCCATTTCTCTCATCACCTTCTTGCATAAACTTGTCTCAATACCTAAATCCCCCCACCCTGTGCCTCTCAGCAGCTTCCGGCATTCATTTTTTGGTCCCAAAACTTCCCCCCGCGTCTCTCAGCAATTTTTTGTATGTACCTTCATGTATCTTCATTTAGTTTCAATGTCTAGGCTTCACCCCTCATGTCTCAACAATAACTTTTTCCGCTCATCCGGTTTCAATATCGAACTTTCGCTTCCCCCTATGTGCCTCTCAATTTCCTGCGTCCATTTCGCTTCATACGCGAACTTCCCCCCATTGGCCTCCCCACCATTTCTTACGTTTTTGTTGTTTCAATATCCGAACTGCCCCTGCACCAACAACTTCTTGCATGCATCTTGTCTCAATGTCTAAATTCCCCCCACCCTGTGCCAGTTCCAAAAAAACATGTACAGGTTCAAAAAAAGAAGGTGCCAAGGTCCAAAAACATCCAGCCCAATGTGAGCGCCTATAACAATGGAGTTCCCCCCCACCCTATGGAGGCAAGGTCCATGAAGCAGGTGCACGGGTCCAAAAAACAGAAGCCGAGGTCTGAAACAATTAATTTGATTTAATTTGGCTGTCTAAAAAAAAATCCCTGGGTCCAGCACAAATACATGCAGGTCCAAAAAAAATATCCCCACAGGGTCCAGAAAACACAGGCACGTCCTCCACATTTTTTGTGCCCCCAGGTCCAAAAAAAATCCGGCCAGATCCAAAAAACATGTACAGGTCAAAAAAAAGGTGCCCAGGTCCAAAAAACATGCAGCCCATTAAAATTTCATGTTTTTGTTGTGTTCATGTTCATTTCTTTTCACTAACACTGTGCATCAGAGTTGCACAATGTTTCTTCCAACACGTGCTTGGAGGCCCAGTCATTTTTTGAAATCACCACCTGCTTCTTGAAAAACTCACTGTGCTACTGTCTGGCAAGATTGTCCGTTTTCAATAAAGAATCTCCTCTTGGACTTGCTGAATGCTGGATTACTTTATTTCCCTGACAAATTTCTTGGCAGGGCGTTTGTCCTCCTCCTTTTGTTCCCCAAAAGTTGTCTATCAAAAGGGGGTATGTCATAAGTGCATGGCGCTCTCTGTTCGTTTCATGCAATACTTTCAGGTTGTCTTGCAAGCACAAATTGGAGCAAAACTAAGCACCACTCAAATGTTCCGGGGTCTAGAATGGTCGCCTCCAAGGTTTGAATAGATTTTGAAACGCCCTGACCCTGGGGAAGAAGGTGTTGTACCTCTGTTTTCATCCTAATGCCTTGGTTAGACAAAGGTGTGTTGGTATCTCAAGGTTGGAGGTGGGTGGTGAAAACAAGGATGCCCATCACTGCAGGTTGCTGTTGGCCTGATTTTTGGACATTCTAAACCAACATGACTTTTTTGCGAAGTTGGAGGCAAGGGCGTGCCACCTGACAGTCAGGTTCATGCTTATTCAATAAGCATGTTGCCAGCCAAAATGCGGGATATCAATTTAAAACGATTCTTTTGCACATTACTGCGCGCTGCTCATCACTTTACATTCTTGTTTTGTATTCAAACCGAGTGACTTCAAAATAATTTTGTCAGAAGATGGGAATATTTGGGAATGTTGACCGACCAAAATGCGGGATATTGATTCAAGCTGTCGTTTTGGCGCATTACTGCAGGTTCCTCATTTTGACCTGGTTTGTTTTGTATTCCAAAATTACCTTACCGTTGTTGTATCTTGCAGGCCAAAAGAAGGCTCGTACAACGAAATTTTCAGGTCAAACTAGAACCCTCCCTGTCAATCTCACGGGCGACCATTCTAGACACCTTGAACTTGAGGGTATATACTGGGGATCAGATTTCGTTGTTTTCCCAAATCAAGTGCCTAACGGCCTAAGGTGCAGGAAGAGACTTGGAAGAAATGAGAGCATGAATGAATACAACATGATATAGCACTGTGGTACCATAATTCTAGAGTTGTGCTGACAACAATTTTCAATATATCTGTAATATCTTGCAACATGTTCTGTATTTCCTTGTGACGTCTGGCAACATAGATAGATCATAGGGTAGTGATGGGTAGTGTACTTTTTGGGTGTTGATGTCCAGGGTCTAGAGACAAATATTCTGGGTCTACAGGAGTACTGGTTCAGAGCCTGGGAAAATCACTCCCCAAGGCCCCGGTACTATAGACCCTTAAGTATTTGAGGGATGTTGAGGGTATGAATTGTTTAGATATGACTGCACGGGAGGCACCCACAAGCCTCGGGGAAGCTCACGGATGGCAAGGAGTACTCTCCTGCTCCAGGTGTGCTCCTCAGAAGCCACTCTGCCAAAAATCATTCATGCTTCATAGCTGAATGATTCAGCGTGATTGAACCACAATTTCATGAATATTGCCCTCACAAGTTCTTGTCACAAGACAAGAACCTTTGCAAAGTGCAACATAGTGCAACGGGTGCATGCAGTGCTTGGCCTTCTAAAAAACAAAACAACATAGTACAACTTGGCTTCACGTTTGAAAGCGTCATGCGTCATGAGTCATGCCCAAAGAGCGTTTGTCAAGGCCGCAGTCAATTTTTTCGAGATTGGGACAAACGACCGCTGGCTAGAATCTGGAAGTTTCCACAAAGACTTTAGTCAATCCTCTTCCGCACCTTTGACAGTTCGATGATCTTCAATGTACATCCAAATCATCCAAAAAACAACACCTGATGATGGGGGAACGGCTCCAGTCATATCCTTGCTAAAGGCCAGAGGACCAGGGTATGAGGATTCCCGACCTCTAGATGGTACAATGCTACTGTTTTGGAAAGTGGCCGCTGTTCTTGGAAAAATGCCAGCAAACAGTCTTTTCAACTGCACGCTGACGAGACCAGATTTCCGTTTAGAATCCTGAGATATCTTGATATATATATACTTTATATATATATATGTGTGTGTGTGTGTCTATGTGTTTGAAATTTCATCACAAAATTGCTAGCTAGTGCAGGCTAGTGCAGGAGGCGTAAGAACAAATCCTCATAAATCCCTTTGAATCCGAGCTCTCTTTGCACTAGAGGCTTTTGGTTCAAACGCAATGAAATTCTTCCCAAATGTCCCCTTCATTTGTTCAGAGATGGGGGGCGTGGAAAGCTGAATCTGTCAAAGCTCAAAAGACCCGTCTCATATCTCAACTGTGTTTGTGGGCATTGATTCAGATGATACCAGATGATACCTTCCAATGATACTCGTAATGCTCTGGGCTCTCATGCCAGGGGAAGAAGTAGAAAGGCCAAGTCATGCCAAAGTTGATGATGCAAGCGGCATCGAGAACCACAAGGCTCAATAGGAGGTTTGGATAGATTTGGTGGATTATGGGTAGGATAGCTCATGGATAGTCCATGGATAGTTCATGGATATAGTGTGATCCACCAATATCCACTAATTATACATTTTACATATTTTTACTGCGTTATGTTGAGATACTGCGACTTCTCCAGGCTAAACGGAAACTGCTTGGCTCGTGCACTTTGGTAGAACCCAGGAGATTTCCGACCTCGTGCACTCTACACGCCTCCCCTGCGGGGAAGCCCAAAGTGACAAGCTGTAGAATTTCTAAATCAAAGAATTTCCTGGCCATCTCCGTATCACTGAGCGAAGTCGGCGTGGAAATTTGCAACATCTTGTAACAGAAAAAGAGAAGCATGATGAGTTGGCGGAGTACCTCATGCAAAACTGAGTGACAGCAAACTTTCATCATCTTACATCTTGTGCGATGACCAGAAATATCTGAGCTGGGTTGAAGACCGTGAGACTTTGGAGCATTGGCTCACCGGTGCCACTTGATCCATGAGTTGTCAGGCTGCTTCTGGCCATGGACCCAAATGTTCATTGCATACTTGACCTGATCAGCCACCCACCATTGAAAATAAGCCCACAATAGCCAACAAACTATGCTTTGATAGCATGCTGCAGTGCAAATGCCACCATATGCCGAAGACTTAGTTTCTAATCTAACATAGTTTCGAACACATGAAAGGTTGCAGCCCTACAAATAGTGGTGCATAAAATCCAGCTTTGACGTGCATGATGCTTGGAAACTAAGAAAGTGTATTGCAGGATGATCAAACCAGCTTCCACTACTGTATATATATAATTATATATATATACTAACACCTTCAAAATCATCCCCCCTTCCACACACCTTGTCGCCCTCAACATGTCGAGCTGAATGGATGGTCCTTCTCTCTGGCTTACCTGTCATCTGCATTGTCATCGTGCTATCTGTAATTTCATTCCATGTTCATTTCTTAACCATATGCCATCATATGTCCATGATTTCATCAATATTTTTTCCTGGTTCTATGATGTTAGTTCTGCGGTCATTCAGCCATTGAGCAACTGAGGCAAACAGCCCTGTCAATGGGATTGCTATCATCCATCATCATATTTCCCATTCACATCAACTTTCCGTTCACCATATTTTCACTCCAGCCTGTCTCGTCTACATTGGGCCACACCAATGCTGTGCCCTTCTGGGGCTGCACCGAGACGCCCAAGCGGCCGAAGCTGGTTTCACCGCCAGAACCTGTGGCCGAGTCAAACCCCAATTGCCGATGAATTGGGATACGGCTGCCTTTTTTCCCCTCCAATTAACAAAGGATACAATATCTTCAGGCCATTGATTGGTCATGAATATCATTGTCGAATGCATTGTGAGCAAGGAACGTGGAGGCATGTGTGTGTCATTCCCATGGACTTGATCCCAAAGTGAAGGCTCAGATTGTCACACGTCTCAGTGTTGATTTCTGAACTTCCCACAAGGATATGCCCACACCTTCAGGCATTGTGCTCAGATATACGAGCATGGTAGCCTTGGATCCACTCATCCTCCAAGTGCAGATGTACCGCTGCATCACATGGCCACCGTGCTCAAGTTGATCAATCAAAAATGATCAATTGAATCAATAATGTCAAGCTAATTACATATTTCGAAAAATATGGGGGGTCACATAAGGTCATGAGCACAAGAATTTGTTGCAGTTCCAAATGTTCCAATACCATGAGAACTGAAGCATAAATCGAACTGCTGCGAAGACCATCCAAGAAACCATTCGTTGACCGAAAACCCAAAGATCAGGATCCCGCTCGTCGTTCCAATCCATATGTGCTCCTTGGGTTGGCGACAACTAACTCAGTGCCAGAGGCATGCACACCATCTGGCGTATCACTGATGAATTTAAATTTAATGTACTCTATGTATAGATGTATAATGATGTATATTGTGTATTATTGTGTTAGAATGCCATGATATGAGTTGATATGATACCGTAGAATATAACGTATAATTATAATTAATGATATAACGTTGACACCTACTACCATATGCTGTCAAGGAATCTCCCTCTTGCATAACACAAGAAGGAATCCACTATACAGACTATGGCTCTTCCAATCATCGATATCCCAAGATCATCCAAGAGTCCTATGTGCTGCCCATCTGTGTATCTCACCAGTTGCAAAGGCTCAATGAAATTCTCCGGCACGTCCAAGATATGGGCTGCCCACGATCGGACTGCCTTCACCTCCAGAAATTCTGGCGGGAAATTCACGGATCCAAAATCACCCGATCATCACATGTGGCAATCGGAAATCCCCTGGAAATGGAGATTTTTAATGGGAAAATCATCTGCAAAAATGGTGGATTTTGGTGGATTATGGTAGATGTTTTGAAAAGCCACGTTTGATTACCCGAAGGTGATCCATAGACCAAACTTGAAAAAAAGAGAAGCACACTCCTGAGTCTGAGCTTGCGAACTCAGAAATTAGATCACACTGTGAACTGCGGCTATACCGCCTATGCATGCCTATGCCCAAAATTCGCAACAGCTGCCCACATATTGATACAGGCTACATACCATTACACTCAATACATGTGACATGATGTTACGTTGATGTGACATGTATGAGCCAAACCTTCTGAATTTCCCATTGGATGATAAAAGATGATACAAGGTCCACAAATGTACATGGATATCATGGATATACATGGATGAATCATGATGAATCATGGACCACATTACGTGACCACGTTCACCAAGGGGCTGATGGATTGGAGTCATGCCAGGCCAAGACGGCCGTGGACGAACTTCGAGAAGAAACAAACAAATCGCAGTCCAAATGCTTGGACGTTAGCTCACCTGAGTCCACTGGACTGCCACTTGTGCAGCTTGACATCAGCTTGACATCAGCTTGACATCAGCTTGACCCTGGCACTGTGTGACCTTGAAATACACTCAACTTCCCACTTTCAGGTGAAAATCTAAGTTGCGCCGTGACTTTATGTCCAAGTAGAGAAACGGAGAAAAGCCAATCCATCTCGCTTTTTTCAAAGCCCAAGCACTTGATTCCACCCAAAGCTTCTCATCGTTGGCCAGCTTGATGAGAGCATCGCAATGCATCATGGGAACTGCCTCGACCAAAAGCAATAAATAGCAAAATCTCCTCCGTCACTTTGCCGACTTGTCTGTGCACTTGTTGTTGCTATTAGTTTGTTACCGCTGTAAACTCGACCTTCACTCCACATGAATCATACTTGAAAGATCAGCAGTTGCCCAGTCCGCCTCAGGCATCATCAGCAGTGGCAACGGATCCTTCTTCAAGGTCTGTACCTCCGACTTTCGGCTCTTCGGCAGACCTTGGGCCACGAAATTCCGCTGACTCAGTCTATTGAGTCTATTGTGCGCGTGTGCTAGGCATGCCCTTTTCAAATACATACACTTAGACCATCTTAGACCTCTCTTCAATAGAATTTGTCTCTGCCCTTTGTCATCTTTGTCCTATCTCATCTATCTCATCTCCAAATGGTCAAGCCAGATTTAGATGCCAGGCGATGGCAATGCCGGTCTCAAGTCATCTCAAGTCGTATCATTCAATGATTGACTTTGTGAGTCGGTTGATGCCAAAGCCCAGCACCAAAACTTTCTTTGGGCAAGCTATGCCACTGCCAAGCAGCTCTTTAATCTATCCCAAAGCTTTCCTGCCGTGTTCATGTCCACCTTGAAGGAAGGCTTGCCCAGCCTCCAGAAGCTTGGTCCGAAATGGTCCGAACCAATCCCAATTGAGAAGAAACCTCATCCCTTCCAACATCTTGAAATATCTTGAAATAATACATGTCAGGTCTGACAGGTCTGAACTTTAAAAACTATTAAAAACTGGCCAAGTTTCATCCTTGTTGCAGGTTGCCCAGCGCGCGTGCAAGCCCAAGCAAACACATTCTTTTGCTCCTCTGTAGCCGTCCTTGGGGCGGCTAAACACTCACTGGCTAACAGAAACACGTTCTCACATACAGCCCGAACATGCCCGAACTATTCTAAAGGTTTTGAAAGCCTCTGAAACTTCATAGATCTCAACCAAAAAACAAACACCTTTGAGCTTTGCTACTTTCCACTGCTTCCAGTGGTTCTAAGGCCAGGATCTTAAGGCAAGACGAAAATGCCACATGCAGAAGTGCAAAGAGGTCAGGCTGCTGCCATTTCACCCAAGCCTGCCATCGCCAGTTTGACCAATGTTTGAGAGTTGCCATTGAGACGCAGAAACGAGCAAGAGTTCAAGAGTACTATATGAGTCGATATGAGCCATATGAGTAATGAAGAAGTGGTCTGGTCATGTCTGGTCATGTCTGAACATGTCTGGTCAAGACTTGTTTAGGGTTCACGGGGCTCACGGTGCAAATCCTGCGTCGGTGTGCGTCTGTGTAGGTGAAGTTTTGCTTTGGGGGATTGTCCCTAGGCTCATCAGGGGCTGGTGCATGGGGAGCAACCCACACAGGAATTGCAGAGACCTTCATGAAAATTCAAGACCCACTTAAATGAATCAATGAATGATGATGAATGTAATATACAGAAAACAAATCTAAACAAAAAGGATTTCAAATGTTCAACAGTTGGAATTGCATGAGTGTGCTGAAACGTTCACCAAGAGGAATCCCAAAAACCGAGATGAGTCGAGATGAGTCGAGGTGTACCAAATCGGTTCTTTCAAGTGTCATGGGATTCTCCCCATGCTGCATGCTGCTCAGGAGCAAATCCAAAGGCCATTTCAGTGATGGCCCGGGGATGTGTCTCGAGCAATGCAGCTTCTATGGCAGCTTCTGCAAGGACATGCCAAACGGGCACCTAAACGTTGGCCACACTGGCAAACAACATGCTTGAACACGTCAATCTTCTTGGTGGCTACACATGACGTCATATGAACCATTGAAAATACCCCTATCCCATCTCATTATACGAGTTGGTTGATAGATTTCCCTACTATGGGTTGTAACTTCCAATCACCTATATAGTTATATATATATATAATTATATATATATATATATATTGTCTATATATGTCAAAACATACGTATGCATAATTATATATGCATAATTCCCTAGAATAACCAATCAACAAGGTCACTAGTTGTCGATGCATACAAGTGGCAGCCCGGATCTCAGAGTAAGCCATCGTCGTCCTTGGCTGGCCAAATAATTTCGAAGGTTCTGTCACACTTTTTCATCCTTAGCTAGTCCCTTTTCCCAACCATCAAGTGAAATATTGTCATGACATCCTGCATCTGGTGGTTGGTGGTTGTAGATTCACGCACACTTTACTACCCAAGCCGCACCAGGCCATCCCACATTCGCATCCATCAAAACAGTGCCGCCGTTTTTTCCGCCCAGGATCACTAAAAAACCCAGCTCAGCACCAAACATGCCTGGCAGCAGGTCCTTCAAGGCTTGCATGAGCAAACTGGCGAGCCATGCATCCTCTGATCTGGGGCCGTAGTGGTTCAGAATCGTCACCAGGCTGGTCCTGATGGCGAAAAAGAGCTGGTGAGGGGCCCAACAAAATTGGCCATTGTTGGTATTAAACTCTCGCAAACTGTAAAAAATATATAAATAATTTTATGTGAAACCCATCCATTTCGGGGGCTCAACAATTTTTGTTGAGCCATACGGAACTGTTCAAAGCTGAGCGTGTCTGATATTTCAGCCAAGAAGTTGAATGTGCTCCTCAGAGTTGCGGCCAAGTGTCTCATTCCGATCTCTCAGCGCTTCGTTGATTTCCTGTGTTGGGTGTCATTGGCCCGAACCGATGCTATGACACAAACAACGGCACAGACCACTAGCAACGCCGTCCTGCTTCAGATCTGCCAGGTAGTCCTGGGCAGCATTTTCCAAGCCTTCTTCCACCTCGCAGCTATTCGCAGCTGGGGTCCAGGTTCTTTTCAAAACTGGGCAGAAACCCAACTCAGCAGTCAGATGCAGTCAGGAAAATTAGGAAACTGCGGCCTCCACCAGCATTTCTTTTTCCTTTGTTGGTGGCTCCTCTGTTGCTGTGGCAGCCGCCTTTCTCTGACTGAACTCAAGGCGATCAGGGATATCCTCAGGCTGGGTCCATGGCTTCTGCTGTGTACTATCCCAACACGAGGAAACCTCCTGTCATCTCCTGTCCCTATGTTGACATCTGTTTGCCCCTTGTGTGCAGGACCCAAGAATTTTGGACCATTTCATTGAACAATCAACGCCACACACGACATCAACACACTGCACATCAAATAGGCACAACCACAATCACCAAAAAAATACTCGCAAAAAATCCTTCAGTCCCAGCACGGCCCAGCCATTGCCATGTGTCTGGAACTGTTGCTGAAGGTGGAGGAAGAAATAGCCGAGGTCCTGCTCTGTCCAAGAAGACCTTGCCAGATCCACATCCGGTCTTGAAATGTTTCAAACTGACACAAGAACAAAAGAGAAAACACATCGTTATTTTGGGTTAACTTTACTTTAAATGCCCTAATAAGTTAAAGGCCCAAAATTACCTCAAATAGGACCTTGCAGAAACGGACCCTGATACGAAAAAAATGAAGTTCATGATGACGTTGCATCGCGGTAGCCTCCTCGCTCCAAAAAAGGCATCACACAACAACACTTCCACAGCTGATCCGACTTCGTGTTGCCAAGGTGCCAGCAGCAAAAAAGCCTTGACAAGCCTGCGGCTCGTTGACTCCGGCATGGCGCCGTGGGTTTCAGCGAAGAACTTGAGTATGGTCCGATGGTCCTCGAAATATCTCGAAATTGCCGGAAAGTGTTCCGCTGACGTCTGATGCACTGACTGCTGCACTGACCGCTGCGCTGACTGCTGCGCTGATGCACTGCTGTTGCGACATGTGTTGAAACACTTTGCAAGTTGTCTTGTCTATATCGAAGCTGGAGCGGGGTGACATGCTTACTATAGTCAGGCCAAACATCCCGGCAAGGTGAAGTATGTGCAAAGTACCAGCAACGGCCATAGATATTGGATGATATTGGAATGCAGAAAGCTGTTTGGTGCAATGTGGAAGTTGTGCTGGAGCAAAAGGAGCACATAAGGACAACCAACTCCACGTACGCAAGTGACTTCTCAAAAGACGAGATTGTATGCAGCTGTTGATTGAAATATGTCCATATCTATCATATCTATTTGTTCAGAACAAGGGCAACAAATCACGTCGAGGGAGGCTATACCGAGGATACGATGAATAATTGGGAGGCTATGCCTGCAGCTTTTCGATTGACTGTACTAGAATCAAGCCACCCAACACGGGGTGAACATGGGGAATGTGAAGCAACGTCTTGAATAGTCTTGAATTAGTTCCAAACTGTTCTAAAACGTTGTGCCGCTGATCATGATCATCATTTTAAAGGCAACCAACGCCCTTTCAGATTGCATCAACGCAAGGCGCAAAGTAAAAATGGTCCCTGTCAAGCAACTTGAGGCCACCGACTCTGTATTCATGCCGTATTCAGGATCTCGGACTTGAAGCACAGGTATCTACCAGAAAGATCCAGCACCCAGCACAGGTATATCAGGTATGCCAATGTAATCTGAGTATATAATTAATCTGCTTGGATCAACAACCTTGATTGAATAGCCATGAATAGCCAATGGCTGAACTGGCTGAACTGGCTGAACTGGCTGAACTGGCTGAACTGGCTGAACTGGCTGAACTGGCTGAACGATGTTGGGAACAAACCGATACCAAACAAGACCCAAATGATCCTGGACACAGCAACTCCACCTTGAACTTCCCCTTTCCATGGACAGGCCTTAGCAAAACTCGCGCGCTTGCACCAGGCATTCCATCCCAAAACGGCACACTTGCGTTGCATGAGGTGACTAGATTGACTAGCATGTACGTGAGGCCAGCTTGCGCGCTTTTCAAGCCCCCTTTCATTCTCAAACCATCTCAAACCTTTGCATGAAATCCCGTTCTTGCATTGCTTGCCGGCACATCTGAGGTGACTGCTTCCCGAAGGAATAGCTGGCGCTACCATGCACAGTCGACAGGACATGAATCGGCCTCTCCACCCGTGCCTGGGCATTCCAATCGCAAGAACACCGCCCCCTTCGGTTGTCTGAAAACAGGGTACTGTACCCTCGAGTTTGGTGGTTTATCATCTGGCTCCCCAATAAGTCTGCCATATATATATAATATTGTATTCGGGTATTCCCTATGCCCTATATTTGGAGCCTGGAGAAACCCATCTACACTTGGGTGAAAGCAGGAATGTCAACTTGCAGCGCGCCAGCTCTGTGTTCTTTTCTCCGTTGCCTTATCCTACCATGGGCCAACAACATTCCAGGACGTCCTGCGTGGCCAACCAGCAAGAGCAACTCTGAAGCTTGCACGCAAAGCACTGGATCCCATTGGTTACACATTCCAGGTCTGGACAGAATATCTCACTCTTCGCTTGGGTGAAAACATGTTTTTCACAGTTGCTCAGACCCGGTCCCTTCTCTTTTGACCTTGCTTCGGAGTGCTGTCTTTGTTGCTTTTTAGGCGACCACTGTGTCACTTGCACGGCTGTTTTGACCGTGCAAGGTCAGCAACCACTCTGCCAGTAGGTTGCTTGGCGTGCCAGCTGCTTCAAGATTCTGACTATCAGTTATCAGAAGCCTTAATGTCTTGCGGAAAAAATGCGTTGTTATCACACTTCTCAATATCAATCCGTCTCCTCCAGAACCAATGTCTGAGCTTTCACAAGTGTCAGCTTGGATCACTATCAGGACTTGCTAAAGAAATCCGTCTCTGTTCTTTCCACCTATTCTCTTTCAAGAGCTTCACCTTGATAGGCATGCCAACATGCACCTTAGAGATGCAGAATGATGGCCATGCCTCTAAATGTCTCCAGCTCAAGCACCAACAAAGCTCAAATTTGCTGGAATGAATGTAATGTAAATGAACTGTCTGCTTAGAACACTGATCTTCAGGACCATCCCCTCCCAACTTTGTGCTTCAGAGCAGCAATGTCCTTCAAATCCGGAGACATGTTGCTCTTATGCAGAAGGCCCTCTAAGCTTTGGCTCCCTGGAACTTGTACTTTCACCTTGGCTCAGTTTGACTTCCCACATTGCAACAGTCTGAAATCTTGCTAATGTAATAACGTAGTAATGTGGTACAGGAATGTTAAAGGGCATATGGTTTTCAGGCCCCCCGAGTTGTCACAAAATGTGGTGTCCATGGGGTACGCTTTGCTATTGGGACTCATCACATGGACAATTTGCGACACCGGCTTTGCGCCATGCGCCAAAGAACGAAAATGCCAAAGAGCGCCAGGCGAACCACCTCCCCATCCAACACATCGTCGGGACCAAGTTGATCGAAGGCTTGGAGGTCAGAGTCCTGCCAAGACCCAGACGGGTCCCAAAGGTATAAAAGTTGAATCTACTTGAATAGTCATTAACATGGTATATGTATGTAATTATATATATATGTGTGTGTGGGTGTATGTATATATTATCAATTATATATATATATATATATATATGTGAGTGTGTGTGTGCATGTATGTATATATTAAATATATATATATATATAATTTTATATATGTGTGTGTATGTGCGTGTATCTACATATTATATATATAGTTATATATATATGTGTGTGTGCGTGTATGTATATATATTAAAAAAAAAAATATTAATATATAATATATAATAATGATAACAATAATAATAATATAGATAAATAATCATATATATATATGTGTGTGTATGTCTATATATATATTATATTATTAATATATTATTATATATTATATATTATATATACATTATATAATTATATATTATATATTATAAATATATTATATATTATATAAATATATATAGAGAGAGAGATGTGTGTGTGTGTGTTTGTATACCACACACATAAGTGTGACATTCTGAGGGGTGTATTGGATCTTGGACTTTGATCATCTTTGATCCATGATCATTACCCGTTTTAAAGCAAAACTGACAGCAATTGGCAAAGCTCCCTAGCCGTCCTGTGGCTCTGGCGCCTCGAATTGTGGTGGTCTCTCTAGGGGGCCTCGCAGAGTCAAACAAATTCACTTGTCGTTTTCTGTAGAGTCAAATGGGTCATTTTCAAAATGTCTTGTATCCTGGCACCAAATAGGGAAATGTTACGCCGGTGCTACGTTTTGCTTACGCGCACACTGGTTTTGCTTATGCGGATATCTTGTCTTACTTTGAGCTTACGCTGGCTTACGCTCACCAGAGTTTTGCTTACGCCGCACCCTTACAGGGGGCCCCTTCCTAAGGGTTTAGAACGTGGCTCCAATGGTTTCCTGGCCACAGGCAAACATTAGGTTTAAATGCGTTACTAACGTTTCCTATTGTTTCCTTTGGAGTGTCTTTGTTTTTGGATGTTAGGGACACTCCAGTTGTCCCTGTGCCAGGGAGATCATCCCACCTGAACGACAAGTAAGCTGAAGCCTTCCACCATCGACGCTCAGGACCCGCACTTTTACCTGGACAAAGGGGCCGGGAATGGTGGAACATGGTGGAACCCTTTGGCAAGTGTTGCGTGACATTTTTTCAATATAGCTTCAACGGCCGGGCTTGGCTCATGGGCTGTTGATGGCATCTGGAACCAAAATCATACTACGTGATATGATACCATAATATGTTGATCTATGTTGCATTAATCTTCATTATGTTTCAGTGTGTTGTTGTGTTTGCCTGCGCGTTGCAAGACAATAAACAGTCTTTTATGCTGTTACTCACCACGGTGGCCCCCCATACAGTGCTATGCCCAAATATGCGGTGGCTCACACTTCAGACTTCAAAGAAGTTTACGTTGGGGTCGCAGTGTTCCAGCATTGCTCTTTTTCTCGCCATGACCCGCTGCAACTGTTGACTATTAATGACTATTATATCTACGCACGCACGCTCCTGGTAAGAGAGCGGATTTTCAATTGGAGGTTTTACAGAATCTCCCAGCTAAGCTTAATGCAAGCCAGCTTGACGGGTTACTACAGTACAAAAAGCCTCTATCCAAACTTCGAGCGAAGATGAGGGGAGAAATCCAGTCATCCAAGTTCCAGCTGCTTGCCCAGATTCTGTTCAAAGTCTACCAAGTCCAGGAAATTATGGTCTGTCACAGATCGAATAGTCCAATTGTCCTTCATGGGAGAAATTGTGAAAATCTGTAGGTTTGCCTTCTGAGCCTCCCACAACTCAATAGCACTACCCATGGAAGCCTCTGGCAAATTGCTCACAATCACATCGCAGTCTTTGACCATTTCAATCACCTCCGTGAATGCATCCCGCACAGCTTCATCACTCGCATTGATGTCGTCAATGGTGTGTCCCATCTGTTCAGCGCGGTGCTTCAAGGCATCCAATGGATCCACAATGACTGCCTGTGGATCTTTCTTTTGAATCACATCAGCAATCTGCTGGCGGTAATTCTGAGGCACCAAGTCAGCCTCATGCTTTTCCAATTTTTGCTTGCTGCCCAGCATCACTCCTGAGATGAAGTATTTCCTGCAAGTGCCACTCCCTCCATCCTTCCCAAGGCTTTTTGTTGCTGTGCGCGGTTTTTTTGACTTCGGTTCAGTGTGAAAAGAACTGAAGCCATTGGCCCAGGCTGGCCTGTCTTTATATGCTACAGCTGTCTGGAAGGAGCTTGGTGGACAACCAGGCACAGTGAGATTTCTCCCAGTGTCTGCCATGCTGAGGGAGAGCAGGAAAGGTCCCGCATCTGCGGCAAAGTCTTCAGGGCCACGTTGCTTGTGGCACCATTCTAACTCCTGCGGTCCGCAACTCTGCTGCAACATCTGTGTATTCACCACGCCTGGATCCAAGGAAACAACCACCACTTTTTCCTTCTGCAATTCCAGTGCCAGCGTCTTGGCTAAGGCTTCAGTTGCCCATTTGGTTGCGCTGTAGCAGGACATCCCAGAGGCAACGGTCCGGCCATAACGTGAAGAAATGAGAACTACGATGGACCCCTGCTTCAGCAGTGGCACTGAGTGACGGAGGACTTGGGAGGTACTTAAAACGTTCACCTGCAAGGTTTTTTGCCAATCTTCGCACGGAATCTCCCAGAGCTTCGCGGGTGATGGCATTGTGCCTGCATTGGCGACCAGTAAATCGATCCAATCCCAGTCATTTTTAAGCTCCCCGAACCAACTTTGTAGCTCAAGGGATGATGATAGGTCCAGCTGCTTCAGTTTGGCATTGGGAAGTTGCAATTTCAAGGCTTCAAGTTCGCTGATGGACCTTCCACAGCCTGCCACTTCATGCTCCTGGGCAAAATGCTCCAAGAGAGCTCGGCCAATGCCTTTGGTGCAGCCTGTGATCACTATGCGTTTTGCCATGGAATTTTGGGATGGTTCCATCAACCATTCCAGGACAGATCCAAATCTCTTAGTCACTAAATGCCATTGGAATCGTGCCGGGGTGGATCAGACTATTTAAACTTTGCCAACAGTATCACTACCGTCCAAAGGGCCTCGGACGAATACTGAATACCAGACAAAAATCCAGCCTCCAAACACTTTCACCTGAAATCATCATCATTTTCTCCATGATCTGATTGATCTATAGTGATCTATATATATATATGTATGTATGATTATATATATATATATATGTATATATATATATATATATATTATGGATCCAAACGCCAAGGCAAGTTTGAACACCAGTGGCATTGCCATTGCATCTTGGGCACGAAGCATAGTGAGCCTTCTAGGTCCAGTGGAAAAATGATGATACCAAATGACCTTCCATAGGATTCCACATCCTTTGCCTCCCAGAGCCATCAGCTGTCGCTTCCATATCTATATTCCACCGAGGTACGGGAACGTTTCTGGCAAACATCTGTTCCTCCGGGAAACCATCTCGCCACTCGTTCACGTGCAAGAAGCCATCGCGCTCGGCACCAACGTCGATGAAAACACCTTGGCTTTTTGTCACATGGATGTGAACGTAAACAGGGAAAGATGATGAAAGATGAACACCTGGAGAATCCAACATCATTCTTCTGATGTACGTACGTTAAACTATCGAAGGAAATTGGGAAGCAATCTTGCGAGTTACGGACGACTGGAATATAACAATACATGACATAACAATACATGACATAAAAATACATACATAACATGACAATACCTAACATAACAATACATCAATGCCAATCATAACAAAACATAACATAACATTACAAAACAGTTACAAAACACAACAATAACACAACAATACATAACAATATATCATTACATAAGGATGCATAACGTAACAATACAAAACATAATAATACATTACATAACATAACAATACATACATAACAACGCATACATAACAATACATACATAACAACGCAAACATAACAATACATGCGTAACAAAACATAATATAACAATATAATACATAACATAACAGTACACAACAGAACAATACTGCATAACAATACATAATGCAACAATACATACACAACAATGCATAACATAATAGTACATAACACAACTATACATAACACAACCATACCTAGCATAACATTACATAACAATACACAACAATACATAACAATACTTAGGGCAACGATACATTAACGTAAAATGACAATATATAATATATAACACAACTATACATAACACAACAATACATAGCATAACAATATATACAAGTACACAACAATACATATCATATCATAACAGTATATAATTAATTGCATATAACAATACAAAGGTGCGTAGATACATGCGGTTCGCCACTTTGCAATGCAGAATGCATTGTAATGGCTGTAGGAATGTTGCGTGGGACTTCTTTTGGGGAGGATGCCGGAGCGCGAAACGTGTTTTCGTGTAAAGTGGCTGCAGCCGGCGATAAAAGGTAGCTTGTGTGTGACGCGAGTGCGGCTACGCCCGTTTTGATGTTTTTCGGTTCCTCGATGGTGTTTTGCAACGTGCGGTTGCTAATCGCATTGGAATGGCATTCCGAAACAGGAGAGCCATTGCGAAGTAAGTGCGAAAGGAGTGAGCGCGGCGGAAAGAAGACGAAGCCTTTCCACAATTATCCAAGCGTGACCAGCTTCAGCCAAAATGGCAAGGTCAATTTGGATCATTTTGGCAACTATATCGACAACAAATTTCTTGCTCTACATAAGCTCCGAGCAAAGATCAAATAATATATTCTATAATATTCTATAATATAATTCTTAAACATGTCCCACTGCTCGTCTCCTGCCAAGTGGCCAAATTTAAAATACCTCCCTCGTTTTCCCTCCAGCTCCATGCCCACCTGGCAAACTTCCGCTGGCCGCGGGCCATGACTTGCACCCGGCATGGGATTCTATGCTGTGCATTCAGCCCACCGAGGACAAGTGTTGTGGCAGTTGTGGATTGACGATTCATAAGAATTCACTCCAACTGATAATGCACACAAATGTATACAAATGCAAGTATAAGGAAAGCAGGCAAACGAAGCAACTAAGGAGATCTAAGGAGGATAAAACGTCTTGAAGGATGACTGCTTATGACTGCTAAAAATGAAACGCAGCAATGTTGCAGTCCGTGCCCAGCGCAACCAACCTCCAAGTCTTTCACGTGACACCTGGGTGGGTACCTTGGTGGCGACACATTGTGAGGCCAACGGGGAATGAATGGGAAGCCCTGCATGCGCTGCGCTTTGGCCAAAGGCACCACTCCGCTGCGAGACTTGTCGCTGAAAGCCGTGGAGGTCTTTGGAATTTTGGGATTTCTCTGCAGGTCAAGACCCAGGCCTCCGATTCACACCAGCCCAGGGGAAATGCTGCTTCTTCATGCTTCTTCCCCTTATCCCCATGGAGCCATTTTTCACGTAACAACAATTGTGTCAGTTTGGAAAAGCAAACCAGGCATCACTGGCGAACTGTGAATTGCATGCACAGCCGCCACCAGTCACCATTTTGACTCTATGTTGCTCCTGTACGTCACCTCTGCTAGATTTGAGGACACAACTACAGTAGGTACTCATCACCTCCCAACATCCCAAGCCTTTCGATAAGTGGCTTGAGAGGCTTCCCAGGCTACACTCAAGAGAAGGCCAAGCAGAGCAGTCCAACGCCTTTTGCGTATCCTTAATCGCTGTCCCAAGGGCCAAAATGGCCAAAAGTGCATTGTCATCATCCATTAATCACACTAGCATCATTTGATATACATACAACCAAACTGTGCAAATGCAAACAAATCAGAAGGCTTTGCTGAACAAGAAAACACCTTTTCTTTGCTGGTAAGCACGCTTGCAACTCTAGCTTTGCCATGCTTGGCTGGGCCATGTTCATCCTACTTCGAACGAGACTCGGTCGCCATGGCCGGCTCAAGTCAGCCATCGGTTGTGGCTCTGGCTCGGAGAGTTTGAAAGACTGCAAAACCACGAGCTGCGCGAGAAACATCAAGTTGCATATAGTTGCATCATACTGTATGATTGCTGCATCATGCTTCAAAACTCCTGTGACTCCTGTGGTAGCAAAGTGCTGTGACAAAAATAGTTGAAATATGTTGAAATCTATGGGCAAACTGGTGAATTGAGGCTGAGGACAATGAAGGGGGTACTAAGTACCAAAGTCGCAAAACGGCTTGCCACCAGGCTCCGTCACCGGTGGGGGACACATGAGTTAACATGCACTTGGATTTGTCCCCAAAACGTCCTCAAACAACTGCGACAATTTAAAGAACTGCCCGTTGTGCCAGCCATGCTGAGCTCAAGGCCAGCGCTGGGGCCGATCTCGAGTGTACAACTGTGCTCGCGCTTTCCTGCGGAGAGCGGCCTCTTTGAGTCATGTAGGTTCCGAAATTCAGGCCATTGGCGTGGCTGGTGGACCAGGGTGGGCACCATATAAACCATCTCTTAAAGTTTGGTCAAATAGAGCATCAAATAGCATCAATATATATATATATATATATAGAGCTAATGCATATATATATATATATATATACCTATGAAACTATATATATATTATAATATTGTGTATTGTAGATTGTATTGTATATAGGTATATATTACATTTGATGTTAAACATTATTAATTACATATTGTAAATTAGATATTAAAAATCA
>Ga0126342_10006959_pt1 | contig 20153 bp, 18 predicted proteins | sample Cyp1metagenome_FD_92528 | JGI IMG/M metagenome (GOLD analysis project Ga0126342, IMG submission 92528) | Coral microbial communities from Lord Howe Island, Old Settlement Bay, Australia - Cyphastrea 1 metagenome | ecosystem: Host-associated > Invertebrates > Cnidaria > Coral ...
TAAGCCTCTAGGCCCTGTGACCTTGGTCAAATCCCCAGATGCTGGCTTGAATGATAAAATGCCAGCGGGCAAGAACATATGTGATGGAAACACCCAAGAGAGTGCAGACATGAGAGAAAAGCAGAATGGTTATCAATTGAATACGAAAGGGATATGAATGGAATATTGGTTAATACCTTCCGGTAGTCAAACATGGCTAGCTCAATGGCAATTTCAGGAACCTTAATTGGAGCTATATAAGGCCTATGTAAGGGAACATCCCCACAAAGTATTGCCTTATATGGTATAGTACCTCCATTTTAGGATCCTGAATTTCCCATTCACCAGCTGGGAAATCCCGGGTCCGAAATGGCTATTTCAAAGGGACAATCATCCACCTAAGTTGTAGGGTTTCCATTGCCACGTTTCATTCGCAGAGGATATTGACAATCAATGAGCTCTGCAAAATAACAGGTATCATGAGGTTCATTACATATACATTATGCACCAACTACTATTTTTTACCAAAAGCTTTTCTTAAGACTCAACAACAAAGATTGATTAATCCCTTCCTCCTATTACTAAACGTCCCCCAAATACTAAAAACAGAGGTCCATCTCCAGTTTCGGAAAATTTCAGATTGGCCAATTTGACTTTTGATTGATCCCCTTTAGAAAAGAATTTAAACATAAAGCTACCATTTGTGGGTTTTTCCCCCTGATACTATATACAAAAACTAGTTAACCGCGGGGTGCTTATTATTAGGGTCCGTCCGAAAAAAAATATATATTTTTTTATATATTAAAGGGCTTTTAATTTATTATTAGGGCCCGCTTCGAACACCAATTTTTGGCAACAGTTTAATGGCGTTGTATAAGGAAATTTAATTGATTTTGAGATCGGAACTATTTTATTATTAAGGGTTTAATTTTATTAATAGGGTCCGCATCGAAATCCAATTTTTGGCAATATTTTAATGGCGTTATATAAGAAATTTAATTGATTTTGAGATCGGAAAAAATAGTTCTTATTATTAAGGGTTTAATTTTATTAATAGGGTCCGCATCGAAATCCAATTTTTAGCAATACGCAATATTTTAATGGCGTTATATAAGAAATTTAATTGATTTGACATCGGAAAAAATAGTTTTTATTATTAAGCGTTTAATTTTATTAATAGGGTTCCCTAATAATAAATACCCCCCTAATACTAAAAACTACCTGAGGTGTTTATTATTTTGGCGGGGTTAGTATTAGGAGGAAGGGATTACAGTATTCAGTGCGTTCCCCAAAAACGCAAAATCAATTTAACTAATGAATCATCCTCATATCACTATCTTGGGTGGGTAAAGGTAATGGTAGGTATTTCAATTGTAATATTTCCTAACCGAATTTTTCCGGCCATGTCGGGATAGTTCAGTTAATTACCCCAATCCTACCCGTCATTACAGTGACATCTTGCGATGATTTCTTCCCGTGGTTATGATGATGATAATGATGATAATGACATAGTGTGAATAACTTAATAAGTCTAAACCTATCAAACGAAACAATACGCATCTACCGATACATATATACTATAAATTTAAATACGTATAGATTTGAGGAACCAAATCAACACATGTAAATGCGAAGTTGAGATCTATAATTGTCTATATCGTTTGCGTTTTTGTATGCAAAGCAGTGGTGTCACATTACAAAATCATCAAGGCCTTATCAAGGCATAGAACCATAATTTGTAAACCTGACACTGAGTAAACCAGCTTGTGCAAAACCTGACTTCATACCGTTGTATATTCATTGTATATTCATTTTGTATATATACCCCATAGGATCCATGTATGGTATATATATATATGTATATATGCTGACATTGGGGGTATATTGATGGTAAATGTTACCATATATAGCATACATGGATCCTATGGGTACATTAGTGGATTATAGATGGTCTGGACAACTTATAACCAGCCTGAAACGGCTGGTTAACCATCTCCAAATCTCCAACCTCCATTTGTTAGGCCATGTCCAAGCAGTGTCCACAATGCGCACCATATATGGGGCGACCGGTCATGCGATGTCACTAAGAACTATTCTGATATGGATTGATATGGTGGGTTACTGTAGTATGCTGCTGTTTCTTCTTCGGAACTACCCGCAAATATGCGTATATTTTGTTGACAAACCACATGTACCCTACTACATCCTACTATACCAATTGCTGAATTCAAAAACATCCAGAAATCATCTATCTCAGTGGCATGAATCGCGACGTGAACAGTTATCTTTGTGGATGATTTGAGGATTTTGAGGTGTTCTAGTTGGACCCGGTTGGACAGGACTGGTGATCACACAGCAAGTCCCCAGGGTCCCCAGACTCGAAGCAAAGAGTGATGCCCTTCAGCACGTCTCGAGGGATGTCTGCATATCCAGCTTTCACCTGGGGAGAGAAAAAAAAACATGTCGAGCACACAATTGGTGCCCCCAAGGTTATGTGTGTTTCTTTATAAAGCCCATTCACCGTAGATAATCATAGATATATCTACCATACGCATCCATACGCATCCATACCATAACTCAAAATAGTCTAATTACAAAAAAAAGATTCAGATACACTCACTTGCGGTGGTACCCAGGGCAGAGGTACACTGTACGGTACCCAGTTCCTGGCTGCAGCTGAGCCCTCCACATTGTCTAATTCCAGTTTGGCTCCGCCAGCGCACCAACCACTTCGCCTTGGAGCAGGGATCAATTTTTTGAGCCACATCTTGGGAGATAGGCCTCAAATAGCAATGTTCTCATGGGGAACATTATGACGATTATGACGATTATGATGAACAATTTTTGGGGCACAGAAATTTGAGACAAAACACACAAAAATGGCTTTGATATGCTTTGATATGATATATCCAACAATGACAAGACAATAGAAATCAAGTGCGGGCTTGTCCCACTTTTTCGGACCCCAATGCAGCACTTGCTGCTTCGGATTTAAATTTCTGAATTTCCATTCGAGGTGGTGCTAACTTGATAGGAAAAAAAGGATGTTTGCCCCAGCGAATCCATCCCCACTTTCCACCATTCCCCCCTTTGTTCCAAGGCCCCCAGGCAAATCCAGCACCAGCTCTTGAGTTGTGGAACCATCGCCACAGAGTTCTTTCCTCAGTGACTCAGGGGTCGGGTGGGGGGTTGTCAGCGAGGTGATAGAAACATGTGTAGAATCAGTGTGGACAAAATGTTGGAACCCCAATTGATCCTAGTTGTCATGATTTGTCAAGCAGAAGATCAAGCATATATATATATCTCTCTCTAAGCGATTTCTCGCAAGTGTTTCACGATTCATTTCGAAACCAGCCTGACCACATCCCATGTTGGTGGGTTACCGTAAGCCTTGGCAAAATCTGTGATTTCGCAAACTGAACCTGTTGTCCATTTTATGATATTTTATGGGATGATTATCCTTATCGATAGTTTATGGGGTTCGGTCAACCGCTGTTTCCCTACATTTGATCTTCATCACCACCTTTAAAAGGAATAATGAATGATAAACATCACCATTAGGCTGACTGAAATTCCATAATGTAAACTCCGCATTGAGAACCCATAGGCTGTTTAATTGTGGGCTGACTGGGCGAAAAAATCTTGTGCCAGATGTTCCATCCCGAATTCATCAGGGTGGGTTGGCATTACCATCATCTAGCTCTCATCATTAAAATCTTCTGTTACCGGTCACCACCCAAAAAATGGAGCAGTTATACCTATCAGACCTATCATCAGCCTCGCTATTGCTGGTTAAGGGACACATTCATAATTCATACTGTCATACATTGTATCTGCTGATTCTCCATGCAGAAAGAAATGTTGGTACCATGACTTCCCATACATACAAACATGTGTGTATAATATGTATATATATATATACATATGGTCCGTGATATCTTTCTATCTCTCTATCTATTCTAATCTAACCAAATCTATTCTATACTATTCTAAATTAATTTATATAATCCATGTAATTTCTGAAAGTAATCTATGTAATCTATGTAATCTATTTATCTATCTATCTATCTGTCTGTCTGTCTATCTATCTATTTATCTATATCTATATCTATATCTATATCTATATCTATCAATATCTATCTATATCTATCTATATCTATCTTTTTTTCTTTCTTTCTGCATTGCATTGCATTGCCTTACATCACATTACATACATTACATACATATATACATACATAAATATATACATACAGTGTATGTATATATATTTATAATTATACATATACAATGGATGGGCTTGACTTCACTGATTCACCATCATCCAAAGAAAAAACATCTGACCCACAGAGCGCCAAGTTGCGCCAGCGCTTCTGCATCGTTGATGGCATCATTGACGCCCACCAGGCGGTGCCTGCGCCCACGCGACCAGCATTGCCAGCCCGCACGCCCGGGTACCCCAAATCATCCAGACCTCATGGACCATGACTTAGTATTGAAACCCATGGTAACTTGGGGATCCACCATTTTAGGAAAGCTCCATATGATGGATATCAATATATGTATATATATATATATCATAATATCATAATTCAACTAGATTTGAGTCTGAAAGAATCTTCTCATATCCTTTCTCAACCCCCAAGACTTAGGTGTATCTTAAAATAGGGCACCTCATATTCCACCGCCAAGCATCCCCACCAGGCATGGGCTTCCCTCAACTTGGCTGCGCTGCGACAGAGTTCAGCAAAGGGCAAGCCCTGGTGACTCAGTGCTGAAGGTGTCATCCCCCGATATCAGTGATGCGAGCGATAATCAGATTAGGGCTCTATCATCATCCCAACACATGGCAAAATTAGGGCTCTCTCATATTGTCTCAGTAATCAGATTGAAGAAACAAAAACCCGGGAACTCTGGGTCCAACCAACAGTTGCTTTTGCCGCTTCAAGTCATCCAAGCTGCAAATCTACGACTGCTGAGAATTGATGATCCCAGGGCCCTAGGAGCCCTGGATGACCAGGTTTTTCTTAGCCCCGCCCAAGGACCTTTAGAACATCCAGTTGCTTGGCTTTGCATAGTTCACTCATGACGAATGTATTGAATACCCATCACTTAATAAGCACATGTGGCATATATATATATACATACATACATACATATATATATATATATGTATACACGTATAAATACTGGTATGTGTGTGTGTGTAAATTTTACATAACCAATAATGAATAATGTATAATGATATATATATATATATATCCTCGAATAGAATATAAATCTAATGATTCACCTATGAAGATATTTGTATCTAACCCTCATTTTTGTGCACTCTGAGCCATTTTTGCGGCTACAGTACTTTGAGTGTCTTGGTATCTTTGACGGCATGGCGTCACTGCCCAGACCTCACCTCCTTCTGGGATGCAGCAATGGAAACTAATGCCTGTCAGGTGCCAAAGTGGAAGATGATATGCACGAATTTGACACCCTGTTGCACTAAGTTGCCAGCCTCTTGTTGGTTGGGTCGTTTTGCCAGTGAACATGAGGATATCAGAAGATATCATGGATGGCTTCCATCATGGTCCAGCATTGTTTCAAGTAGAGTAAGTACAACCATCTGATGGAAAAGCCTGGTGGTCCAGCGATGACCCTGGCAAAAACCGCCCTTACACATGAGCATCATGAAGATGATTATTTGTGTTGTAATTATCATTACTTTCATGATCATTATCATTATATATTATTATATAGTAGTGGTACTGTCCTGGTTATATATTGTTATAGAGAGTGCCACGTAGTTTATAGTCCTGCTACAAAAATGCGAATGAAATCAACACTATAAATCTGATAGTCCATAGTAAATATAGTAAACTATTAGCATTAGTATAATTAATGGTGGTAGTCAATCCATGGCAGCAATTTTAACAATTCTTCTACCGTTCTACCCAGAAGGCAAAGGCCTTGTTGTCAGTGGAAGACTGCAGCAGCATCGTAGAACCTACTACGAAAAGGAGAGGCGATGGCTCTGGGTGGATAGGACAGGATTGCCTGTCCTAAGTGGAGATTTCACCAGCCCAAATTGGTGAAATTTGTTTATAAAACAATGTTTAACATTGTTTAACCAGTTTAAACATCAAACTTGAACACTTGATTTTGGGTTTGACGACTCAGAAGAGTCATCATGATGCGTTGGAATTGGGGGTACCTCCTTTTCAAACCGCGAAATTGTCATACCAGCAACAAAGGTGCATTCATCCCATCACCCACCGGCACTTGCGGCTTGGGTCAAATGCCAAACTCCAGTACGCGAAAACGTGAAAACGTTTATATGTGTTTATTGCTGGAAGCCGGATCAAATGTTTTGATGGTCTTCGCAAAAGAAATCATTACCCTCTGGTAAACTAACATAACTATGGAAAATCACCATTTTTATATAAATGCCCATGTTCAATAGCTATGTTAGTTTACCAGAGGGTAATGGAATTGGTCGGACTAATAAGAGGTTGCTGGTTCCCAAACCTCCATGAAAAACGTTTTTGTCTTCAAAGCACTCTTCACATCATACAACATCAAAATCATCTGGTTGGTGGTTTTAACCATCTTGAAACATATTAGTCAATGGGAAGGATTATCCCATATATTATGGAAAATAAAGAATGGGCCAAACCACCAACCCCATCATTATATCTATTAGCGTTGATATTAAATAATCATCACTGACATCAATCCTCATCGACATTAGCCATCATTTATTTTGCCAAATATATTTTGTTTTGGACAGCAATGGGAAATATTAGTTGATATAACCTATATTAATCCTTTCCCTGTATTAAACATAAAAATTAAATAACATATAGCTGTAATATACCTAATAAATTAACATGTAATAAGTTTAAGTAAATAAAAAAAAAAACTTGATTTCTATATACGTTGTAACATCTTCGTCCAGCAACTTGTAAGACGTTCCTGATACGTTGTAACATCTTCGTCCAGCAACTTGTAAGACGTTCCTGATACGTTGCAACATCTTCGTCCAGCAACTTGTAAGACGTTCCTGATACGTTGGAACATCTTCGTCCAGCAACTTGCAAGCCGTTCATTGGCGATAGAAAAAATGGCGCGCAGAAGTGTGCTAAAACCTGAAAAATTGAAGAACCATACAAAACCATGACGCTGATTTTGCAAGCTCATGAATGCCGAAAACATTGCAAAAACGCAAGAAAAAAAAACAAAACACACTGGCACGGCGAATGTCATCAACTGAAATCTGTGCCAAAACCCATGGCGTTTGGCATCCAATGTCTATCATATGAACGCCAAGAGCAGACATAACGTGCCGTGGCTTCAGTTTCCCACACGGGAAGTTTAAGGATCTTTAAGGATTCCGATAAAAATAACAAAAAACAGATACCCTCTGGTGAACTAACATAGCAATGGAAAATGGCTATTTATAGTGGATTTTCCCATTAAAAATGGTGATTTTCCATAGCTATGTTAAATTACCAGAGGGTAGTAGCTTTAGAGAATGAAATAACTGGTTCGCAGTAAAAAAAATATTTCTTTTTATAGAATGTATCAGCCTAGTATCAACAAGTACCAAAAATCGAGCACTTAGCCGCCCATTCATAGAATGCCTGGATTTGGGTGAAGGATGCCCACGGATATCCCATGATGTCCCAAAGCTATGGATTTCAAAAGGCAGCAAGAAACCAGAAAGAAAGCCAGCAGCACATCTTGTTTGTTTAAATTAAATATCCACCTTGTTTGATGTATATGCACCCCTATCTAGGCATTTCATTAAAAAATGGTGTTCATATGTATTTATGAAACAAAATATCCTACGAAAATCATATATCAACACTGCAAAATGCATGTCAATAAAGCCAAGTGAATGATATAGGGCAAAGTCCAGAAAGCCCAGGGATGTTTAAAATGTCTATGTAGCCACCAGGGTGTTTATGAAATGCCTGTGCCTGAGCCCACTGTGTATGTTCCATCCGTTTTCCAGAAGGGATTCAACGGTTTGCACACGAAGGTGGAGGTCAGTATTGCCAGCAATAGAGGGAAAGCATTCAAAATTCATTTAACATGCCAAGATGTTTGGTTTGATTAAGACAGTTTTTTAATGTTGTGATATGTTGTGATTGATGAATCAAATTATGCGAGGTCTTAACTGTCCTTGCTGTGCGAGATGGTTGTGGATAGCAATGGTTTACTTCTTTTTCTCCACCTGTCACCTTTTTGACAGAATCCAACCTATCAACAAACAACATGCTAATAAATCCACATGACTGTTTTATGAAAAGGCTTTGTTATGGATACAGAGGTCAGGCAAATTGGTGGATAGACAGATCTGAATGATTGATGGCTAATTAAATGGATTTATGGATGGCTAAGTAGGTAGACAATTGATACATAAGAAAATGGATCGGCAATGATAGAGCTAGGAGCATGAGTGGTTACTAATGGATGAACATGAAGAAAAATAAATTAAACACGTGAATGAGACTGCATTATTTTAAACAAGTGGTTTATAAAATGGTTCAGAAGGCGTTTGTTTTTTTAATAGAATGAATCGGAAGCATATTTATGGAATGGTCCGGCAAATTTAAGGATCTGAGATTTTGATAGATTAAAACATATCAGATGGAAGGTTTATAAGGCATGGCTGCTAGGCGGTCAAAGGTAAAGACCGACGCAAATTCTACTAGGCAGCAACAATGATGATCAAACATAAAAGTACCGATCTAATCATAATCATATGTATTGAAACGTAACACTTTTTCAATTATTGCGGAACATACTCAAGTTACATGAAGTAACATGAAACGAACTTCATTGAATGTATAGTGACAACATCCCCTGTTGTCTGTTAAAAGGCAGCAGGAAACCGTACATGCAAGCCCGCAGCATGTTTCGGTTTATAAAATGCTATTTTGAGTGCATATTTGGTCCAAGCAAGTCTGTTACCCGAATCGAACCTGACAGCCCATCGGATTTATGGAATGAATCAACCAGCATGGTTGACTTCCATTTAACTTCCAATTGTTCGAGCATGTTGGTTTTTATAGAATGTGTTCATGGGTTGCAAGAATACATTGTTAATAGAATGAAGAGGAAAGGTTCAAGAGGTTGCTTGTTCCAGCCGGTCCGATGCTACTGGTATTTTCCAGAATCTGGGTTTATAGAATGATACTCAGACTCAGAACCGCATTCCATAAACGACAAGAAACTCATTCTATAAAGGTACATTAGCGGGGGATTATATATGTGTGCCCAGCGTTGCTGATATATGGATATAATATATATATATATATGGTATAATCTTGGGACTTGGCCATATTATATGTATATATATATATAGATACATACATAATATCACATAAATACATATATATATATAGTTATATATTCATATACATGTATCCTTATGTCTCATGAATTATCATTATATGATATTACATGTAAATATCAACAGTGTTGCTACATAGCCATGGACTTTGCCCCATGAGGTCGCCCCAAAAAAAAAGGTGTCGCTCTTTCCGCCTCGGTAGACCTTGACCACGTTCTCCTCGCGCCACCAGTTTAAGGCGCCTACCGCCTGTCCAGGGCTGCCCTGGGGAGATGGGAAAACACATGGGAAAACAATGGGAATTCCAGGATCCTAAAATGGAGGTACTGTACCATATAAGGCCATATTTTGCTGGGATATTCACTTACATAGCCCTTACATAGGCCTTATATATGGTAGGTACCTCCAATTTAGGTTCCTGAAATGGCCATTGAATAAATGAAGGTACCCCAATAGCTGGATGGTTGAGGGAAAATCCAATGAAAATCCGAACATCCAACGGAGACTTTTTTGGGGTACCCAAAGGGGCCCCATGGTAGCCCCATTTATGGAAAAACTATAGTAAAACATAGGGAAATCCACTGTGAAGCTGGGATTGGGATTGGGAAAATGGTCCCAAGTTGGCAGCAAAAAGGATACCTCTCCGGATACGTGTTCGGCGATCTGTTTATAGTTTATAGTTATAGCTTGGAAAATCAGCTCTAATATATATATATAAATATATTATACGCATTTTTCTCTATATATATATGTATGTATGAATATATATATATATAGTCAATCAGAATGATTTGAAATGTTTAAAGATTACAGTAAACCACGATGATCGACGATGTAATTAAGTATGCCAATACAAGTTCGCGTCACAGAGAAGTAGGTCAGCTCGAAACCATGGCTGGCTTCCCTGCAGAGGCCTGCTGGGTATAAACCTAATCTCTGTAACTACCAAAAGCCATTTGAAGTGATCTCTGGGAGTCGTGTCAGGTTCAAATCTCTACAGTATATTCTACTTTTAAGGCATCCCAAAATTTACCAAAAGTTGACTGCAGGGCGTGTCATGCACCTTAGAATCTACATACTTTTTTCCTGGGGCCAAAAGTAAAATAACGAAAACAAGTGAGATGCCGGCACGCAAACATCTTCATGGGACGCCTTTACAAATGTAGCCCTCAAAAAATCGGGTGTGTCGGAACATAGTGGGATGTCCATGCCCTCAAAGTCGACATGTTTTTCCTTAATCATTAATGTGGTTAAAACAATAATAAACCATAATAAACAATCCCCCAAATCACAATTCTTATAGGTGGTACCAGTAGTTATAAACCATTCCCAGATGGGTGCTTTATGGCTTTGTTTTACCCCCATTACATCATCTTCCCCAATAAATCGGCCATAAACCGGCTGTAAAATCCCGAGTTCTGGGATACCCCCACTGCCCGGGAGAGTCGCAGGGTAAAGCTTCGATACCTAGAGGCGCGTCATGTAGGGGGATCAGGCTGGGTCGCTGTCAATCATCTTGTGAGAAATCGGAATCACAAGGGTGAAACATCATTTTTGATTCATTTTGTCTTAAGGGATGGGGGTTGAAATATATCATAATATATCATAATCCTATCCACCGATCATATTAAACTCCCCCCTTCTGTGGTGTTTAGTATTAGGGTGAACATCCATTTGCCCGGGCCCAAGCCAGTGATCATACCGGATGGACGTCCAACTACCAGCTATTTGGGTGCGAACGGAAGGATAGGCCCATGCCCATGTTTTATCCTCCCAAATTGCACATGAATGTTCAAGAAGAAAATGGCTGGTAATGTAGTAACTATATATAGTAATACGATGCAAAACCTTGACATAATTTTTGATGTGTTTTCATTTCGACAGATCCCCACGAGCAAAATAGCATAAAATAGCATATTATCAACACATTCATACATATGCACATGTGCAAACAGTGCATCTTGCACGCGGATGCTGGGTTCTCCGGCGCAACGTCAGCATCACCTGAAGAATCCCGAGGTCTCTTGGCCAGAAAATCAAGGAATATCACATCATCTATAAATTGTTCATTGAATCTCATAATCACATCATCCATAATATATACCCTCTGGTTATTTCACATAGCCATGGAACATGGCCCATTTATAGATGATTTTCCCGTTAAAGCCTCCATTTATAAGGGATTTTCCAAGGCTATGTTAAATAACCAGATGGTAGTTACCCCTATCAATGATTATCAATGGGGGAATTGCATCACCAGCTTCGGTTTCCACTGGCTGTGCCGCCAAACTCTTTGCCCCTCACCATGGAGATTCTCGATTGCCATGTTTGATTTTCAGAGGGTAAGGAGCCTGGCATGACTTGGCATAGCTTGATCATTCTCTGAGGCTTTGGACTTGTGAGATATCGTTCTTGTGGGACCTCAGTGGCTCAGTTACGTTGAACTAGCATAAATTTCCGTCTGATGGCAGCAGCCGCAGCTCAAAAAGTGTTGAGAAAAATAGCCCGCACTCTTACAACAGAATCTAAAATGAAAACATAACATAACATGTACCCTCTGGTAATTTAACATAGCTATTGAAAATGGCCATTTATAGTGGATTTTCCCATGAAAAATGGTGGATCTTTCCATAGTTATGTTAAATTACCAGAGGGTAACTTTGGTGCTCTAAAATCAACACCAATGCCATCAAGTGTCCTAAATATGGGAGTGTCGAATGTGGGATCAACAAACATCAAAAAACCTGTCCCCAATGTTGAACCATTCTGAATCTCTTATAGACCATCATGAGTCGGGGGTATGCCCCCCAATCAACTTCATAAACCACAATGGGATGTGCTAAATTGTGGATTGGATTTCGCAACGACCTATCCTTGGCTGGACTTCAAGGTCGTCTGCAATCAAACTGAGGCTCCGACATCTACATACTCATTGATCCGGGCCTGAATGAGTTATTGAGCTGGTTCAATGCCGACAACTGCCATACTTGCCGCTTGGGGTCCTGCAACAAAAACGGCCTTACATCACATACTGGAAAATTCCGCCATATCAAAGTGATCCAAAGTGTACAAGTTCAACCCACAGCATAGACTTAAGCACCCCTAATCTTGAATGCCACCAATGTTCGGAAACTCCATCCATGAATAGATGCAGTACCTACCACCAGGGTGTCCTTTGGAGAGCGTTTACCATATATCCACACAAATCCTATTTTTCAAAATGACTATATAAGGATCTATAAGGTATAAATCGTGCTTAAATCATCTTAAAGCCCTTTCTTGATGGTTAACCTCCCCATTCACTGGGTCCATGTTCAACCCCCAAACCTACTATAAGATTTAATTCTTGAGTTCTATTCATGTTTGGTATTTCCAAAAAATCAATGTATCCAACTGATCCAGTTTAGGAAGGGATCCCCCGTACGGTACGGGTACACCACGTCAAGGAGCCAGAGCGATGATTTCGAAAAGGGATCCGATGGCACCTTGGAAACCCCCAAACTGCATCTGGGATCCGATCGCCTGGCTGCCCTGCCTCATCTACCCTCCGGTTATTTAACATAGCCATGGTATAGATGGCCCATAGAAATAGATGACTTTCCCATTAAAACCTCCATTTATAAGGGATTTTCCAAGGCTATGTTAAATAACCAGATGGTAGTTACCCCTATCATAGATGATTTATGATGCTTTTGCCACAAAAAAAAAGGATACATTGCTGAAAATTCCGGTGTAGGAATCAAACTTGGCTGGAAAATTCAACCTCTTTTCTAGCTGATTTACAGAGGATTTCCGATCGCCATGTTTGATTACCGGGGGCTGCGAGGGTCCCGGTAAGCAGGAGACCACTGTGGTAGTTTCGGTGGTTTCAAATGACATGGGGCTTCCTCAATTGTGATGACATCCATGTGTTTTGTGAGATCAACATCCAGCATGCGGAACTTCGGTGTCACTCGACATTTCACCACTGGCTTCACCGCTGAATTGACCAACGTTGGATGATTTTGAGGTCCTCCCTTGTAGGACACCCTCATTTGGTTATCAACAATATCTATTATGAATATACCGTAATTACCATGTAAGCCATCCCAACCCCCCCAAAAAAAACATGTGTCCAATGTATAACAATAGTAATTTATTCCCCTTATCTTATCTCAGGAGACCAAATTGGCAAATAAATCTATATGTTTGGGCATGCCCATGACCCATGCTTACATTGTTAGGTGCGTCTCACGGCACTGTCAATGTTGCTCTCGATGAGGTTTTGCATCAGAAGCAGGTTGGTGATGCCTCAGCCCGGAACGGAACTCTGCAACCCGGCTCACTCTGAAACCTTGGAACCTGCGGTTGCAAAACTGGTTTTTCTTCCTTGGTGGTTTGTTGATCATGCTGATCCCTTGCTAACAGTTACAGTAAATAAATGGTAAACAGTGCTAAGACTAATACAAATCCAGTGTATGACTATAATCCATCCCGCTTTTGAAGGGGAAAAAACGCCGTATCCCCTGAAATGTAAAGGTTTCCATGTGCTTCCTCCGGATTTTGCCTGTAAAAAAATCTGGGTCAAGATGAGGCAGAATCTGGCTATGGACTTAAATATGCTCAAACATCTTATGTGTTCAAGATCTGTCCAAAATCCAAAACCTATACTGACATCAAAGTGTTGACCCCCTGTTCATGTTTACAGTCGCGTGTGGTCGCATCCACAGTTCATCTCAGTCTTCAAAGGCTGCGCATTGACTGGGTCCAAGTTCATGTCACAAGTAGGATTTAAAAAAGTGTACCGCTGAAATTAGTGTCTTCTTCTCATGCAAAGGTATTGAATGATACATTGAACATGTATTGATTACTGACATTACTGCCGTTACTTTCAAGTACCTCATGGTATCTTTAGACCTGAAAGAAACGGCTAAACATCTTCAATGAGTCGGCAGATTTGCTGGTGTGTCACACTTCATTGAAGAAAATTCGAGATATTTTGAGGTTCTCTCATTTTGATAGCTGGGTCAAAATTGGGTACCCCAGCAATTAGCTGGTTAATGCTAAACTTGCTAAACATTCATCCTTAAATCCGTGGTCCCTTCTAGGGCTTCAATTTTGACCCATCTCCATCTCGTTTCAGCTGTCTTTATCAGTGAAATGAAGCAAATCTAACTAATTTTATGAAAAAAAAACTAGGAACGTCTTAGTCTTGAATATGATTACTCAATGATTACTCCGCATGTTCCACTCTTCATTTTGCGGTTTGCGGTTCCCCAGCATCTGCACTGCCAGCCAAGTTGCAAATCCCCAGTGTTCCTGCTCCGACCTTGTCCGGGTACAGAAGGGCCGCCTTGGAGCCAGCACGAAAGAGGGAGCCCATGGTATTAGAAGGATATCTGAGTATGGACAGTTCATTGTATCTAATGATATTTGTGGATGTTCATCCCCGCATAAATATGTATAATATATGTTATCCACCTCTATATATAAATACACATAAGGTATAATAGATGATGTCAATTTACGCCCGGTATGATCTTTTTGAGCTCCTGGTCTCTTCTGGGGATCGGCCAACGTTCGCCACCATCTCAGGCTGCGGCCACATAGGTAGTGCTGGTTAAGAAGCTCCACCTGACATATCGTGACCAAACCATGGATAGATAATGATATATGCCAAATTCATGCCATGACATACACCTAAAACAAAGGATCCATGTAGGGATAAGGTGCTAAATCCTGTCAATTGTCCCTTCAACCCACACTGGGACAAGTCATTTGGCATTTGGGAGGTGCCCTGCCGCCCGATTTATCATCTCGGTCAATGTTTTTGGGGACACTTCTGTGTGTCTGAAGGTGGGGTATATCGCGTATACCCCGCAACTTGTCCCCACATGGCAATTTTGACATAGTTGGGAAAATCATGAAATCATCAAGTCATCAAATCATCAAATCATCATCATCATCATCATCATCACCACCATCATCATCATCATCATCCTCATCATCCTCATCCTCCTCATCCTCATCCTCATGATCATCATCGTCGTCGTCGTCGTCGTCGTTGTCGTCGTCGTCACCATCGTCACCGCCATCATCACCACCATCATCATCACCACCACCATCATCACCACCATCATCATCATCAGCAGCAGCACCATGTTCAGCAGCAGCACCATTATCATCACCGGTAGCATTGTCATCATCATAGTTTCATGATCCTCATGATCGTCATGAACCAAAAGACCTTCTAGATGAATGGTACAGTAGCGGCCAGTCGAGCGCAGTCAGTGGATAGTGTGAGCCAAACTGAGCCAAGCCACAAGAACTGCACGCGATTGCCCAGCCATCGCTTCAGCACGTTGTTGCTCATCATGCACACCTGCCAGGTGTTGACTGTGGCAAAGGCTTCCACCAAACCCTCAATCTACCAGCGTCTCTGGTAAACCCAGCTGGAGAAAGCAGCGCCAAAACCAACACATTCCCGGAATTGGTAGGAAAATGTGCGCCACTGGAACAGAAGTGCACCTGCCATACCTTCCTCACTGCATGAAATCAAAGTATTTGTCCGAGGACCTGTCACAGGACTAGAGCTACGGCACCTTGAGAGTTTTGTCCACTTGAACGCACCTTAGAGCTGGCACAAGGTGGCCTTTTTCGGTCCTTTCAAAATGGGGTAAGGATCAAGACTATCTGGAACCATTGGATGCCACCTCTTGGAGCTACCAGCTGATGCTGGAACTAGGATTATACTTGTCTATCTGTGTGGTTGTTTGGGGGTCGCTATACCCTCTGGTAATTTGACATTGCTTTGGAAAACCACCATTTTTAATATGTATATAATAATAATCTATAAGTGGACATGTCAACCCCGGATTAACAAACCCTGTCGTAGGATGCTTAATTGGGGGGGTACCATTTAAGTATCAGACTATCACCTTTTGGGCAGTACCACCCTAATGAATAAACTTATGATATATATATATATATGTGTGTGTGTTAAATTGATTTAAATTGCCAGAGAGTTAAAGAATATTACTCATCCAAAAGCAATAACGGCAAAATTAGCTACCATTATAATCATTAGAACATATTCATAGTTGGAGGTTTTATAGCTATTTTAGCAATGTTAAATTACCAAAGGGTTCTCTCCCCACTCAGCCTACGCACATCTCATCGGATAGACGCTTCTCATCGCCATAGGCGCGGATTGCAGCCTAAGGCAGTGGAACGCGAACGGGCCACAAATGAGAAAATCAAACCACCAAGAATGGGAAAATTTCAGACCATGATTCAATGGGATATACTATACATATCTATACATCAAACATATTCATAAAAGTATTACTGAAGATGATATAGTATGACTATGAGATAGTCATGGTTAGGATGACGGAAGACACATGAAAATCTGATCATTGTTTGGGTTCGGTAGACGATGTTGGGATGATCGCCATGTGCGTGGTTTTCGTGCGGTCGCGATTTGCAGGACTTGTTTTGGAAAGGGCGCTGAAGCCTTGGAAATCCCTCGTTGAAGTTGGCTGAAGCTGGCTTCAGGGGACAATAGGTATATAAGAGGTTTGAGAGTGTTTGATGGGTGCAAATCATTGGGGTGGAAAAATAGCAGGTCCCACAGCCAAGCTCAACGATCTCTGGATACATAAAGCCACCGCTGGACCCACAAAGAGCATCAATCTTGGTACAATATCAAGCCGTCCATGTTCTGGGAAAGTCAATTACGTTGACCCAGACCCAGATCACACTGTATAGTATATCATATCCCGTTACATCCCGTAAATTCAATATGGAGCCCAACAGCGTTTTGATCGAAGAGGAAAACCATCTTCCAGACCAAATTTCAGGGGTTAAACTTAGGGTGTGTGCACTTCCTCACATAATTTCTATGATAATATGCAAATGCATGAGCATGTTCATGTGGATAAAGCAGTATCATAAACCACCCATGACTGGGAATGGTAAACATACCCTCAACTAACATAGCTATAGAAAGATCCACCATGTTTAATGGGTAAATCCACTATTTCTATGGCCATGTTCAATAGCTATTTTGACATAACCAGAGGATAAACCTCCATTTTCCTATGGTTTTCCTATGGTTTTCCTATGGTGAAGTTGGTGATGGTTTATACCTCCACCATGGTCCTCGTCCCATGTTGCGACAAAGAACAGTGCTGGACATGACGTCAGTGACCAAGCCGTTCATGTCCTGGGAGACCATTCATGGATTCAAGGGGGGGGGTCCTATACATAAAGCCCACAGCCAATCATGATATAGTCTGATATAGTTATATAATGTTATTGTTATATAAAATATGATATTATTCAATGTTACCAAGTTAATTCAGTTGTTCGAGAGTCATAATTTCATCCTACCTATAGTATGGCGACACACCGAAAACAAAATGAAAAATCAACAGTTGGACACCTATTTTTGGGGGGAAACATCATGCTGGAAACGCTGTTCTATCTTTTTCGGGGTGACTGTACATGAAACCACGGCTTTCACTCCCAACTCATAGGGTTTTTCCAGTTTGATTTTTCATAGATGAACATAGGGACCCCTATTAACTGTCATCCATGCAAGTCGCCTTCCCGGGGGTCAAGTGGTATAAGCACTGATCAGCCCAACTGATATGCGTGAAGCCTCATCATTCAAATCCACATGTTGTTTCGGAGGTTCCATGTCATAGTTTTTGCCAAAACCCATTTGAGCGTTTCTTAGACTCTTTAAAGTCTCTCTCCCCATCCCCGTCTCATCATTAGTTCTTACATACAAGGACCAATTAATTGGGATGAGACTCTCTCTCTCTCTCTCTCTCTCTCTCGCTCCGTTTCCTTAGGAAACCAGCTGTCCTTCTGTTGATTTTACCATCTGGTTATGACATTCACAGTTTGCCATGGAAAGATTCACCATGCTACTAATAGGTATAAACCAGGTAAACCAGGTAAACCATCTATTTCTATGGGCCATTTCCCATGGCATATTAATAGGTAAACCGGTAAACCATCTATTTCGATTAGGGCCATCGAAATCCCATGGCTATGTCAGCCATAACCGTCGGGATCCCCACCGATTTGGCGGAGGCGAAGCAATACCGCATTGGCCTCGCCACGGAAGAACACGCTGGGGGACACCCGTTGGGCCCGTGGTGATCTTGCTGGGAAAAAAGAAGGTTCCAAGATGTTCCAAGTATACCCATGGTTTTTCAAACCTTTTTTGTGTGAGTGATTGTTTGTCGGATTTTCCAGATAGACTGCGTCAATGTTTGGGTGCAATATGGGCGCAATACCTGTAACATCCTGCAACTATATATCATGTAAATATGCCACACGTCAAACATATGGGGTAAGTAAGCCTCAATCCGCGCAATGGAGGAAAAACTAACCACAATGATCCAACATGGTATGTTTCCAACATGGGGACTGCTTTCAGAAAGCGGCTGCGTGCCGAAGCAACTGCTGTTGCGCTCTCCTTCGTTCCTTTGGATACCAACTTTGAAGCCTCTTGGATGAATATGAGATTGGGATATTTGGGATATAGATTCAGGGAGCACAACCGGCACAAGCCTCCTAAGGAGTCAGGTATGGCAAGCCTCCTGGGCATTCCACTCCCCACTTCCGATTTGCCCAGGGACACTGAGGTGTTGCGGTACCGCTCGTAGATGCAGACGATGATGTAGTAGAGCGGCAGGGCCCTACAGGAGGGGATAGTTTTCTAGGGCCGACTCCAAGAGGAAAACTTGGGGGATCCCAAGCCCCTGAAAGAAATCAATAGCACCGCTGTGCCTGGTTGGCACAGAGAACCAGCATTTCCATGATCAGAATGCAGTCTTACTGAGTCTTACTGCTTAAGCTGTAGTTTTTTGTTGATGAATCCCTTACTAAACCATCTGGTTATTGAACAGTTTGCCATGGAAAGATTCACCATGCTATTAAGAACGGTAAACCATGCTATTTCCATTAGGGCCATGGCTTAATCCCATGGCGAACTGTCAGCCATAACCAGAGACTGAGCCCCAAACATCACCGTGATCATTGCAGGCACCATGGTGTGCACCTCGGACGGACCAAAAAAGGGGCTGAAAGAACGTTGAACTGCGTAAAAACGAATTATATCATACACACATATAATATATATATATATATAATATATGTATAATTATATATAGACATCATATAGAGCTTCAATTAGAAGGATAGCCCGGAACAGACTTGATGTTTGTTTACTGTGATGCTGAGTGTGAAAAACCCACCGAAGTCAGCGGCTTAACCCGCCATTTTCAGCCAAGATGCGTAGATCAATGGCACCACGGTACCGAGGATCACTGTGATGGTCAAAAGGGTCTTGGCGTAAAGTGACATGTCCACGCTGGCCCTTGGTGGCTTGGTAGGCAAAGGGGGCCAACAATGAGGAGACGACGGAGTCAGATGGGCAAGTAATAAAAAACACTGAAAATGTGATTCACTGTTACATATATTATATTATGAATCATACGTATATGTATATGATTCATATATGATTGTATATATAATCGCATATATATATGCATACATATCGAGATGATTTGCTGTATCAAGCTGTGAAAACTTCTCCTAAAACCGGGTGGGATTACGATTTTGTCGTGCGGGCTTCTTTTGGGGTATTTACCGGGGAAGGGATCCAAAAGAAAAATGGCAACACACAAAGAAAAAAACATGTATAATATACCCTGGAAGTCGGGGACCTCTTCTTTTGGGGTCCTCGGAATTGCTTTGAACTAGGACCTCAAAAGTCCATCCTCGGCAATACTTCACAACCATCACTTTTGGGGTCCCGGACCCTAAA
>Ga0126342_10006960_pt1 | contig 20153 bp, 22 predicted proteins | sample Cyp1metagenome_FD_92528 | JGI IMG/M metagenome (GOLD analysis project Ga0126342, IMG submission 92528) | Coral microbial communities from Lord Howe Island, Old Settlement Bay, Australia - Cyphastrea 1 metagenome | ecosystem: Host-associated > Invertebrates > Cnidaria > Coral ...
CCTTGAGGCCGTCCCTTTGCGCCAGCTGCGGCTTAAAATTCTAGCGAGGCAGCACAGGCACCAACTACTTCAAGTTCAGCCTTGCTGGGACTTCAACAATAGTATTATATAGTTTCGAGTCCCTATGAGCATCGCTTTGTCCTTGTGCCAATACGTCTTGCGTCCGAGGCGTGGCCTCGCCCCTCGATTGCATGTACTTGTACATGATTGTTCCAATATTGGACCCGAGCTTCCAACTTCGTTTTTGTGTTCCCACCACCATTCCCTATGCTGCACCGTTCTGTGGTTCTGGAGGTTGCTGTTGGACTCCCCGCCCCTTCTTTTTTTAAGTGTTTACAAGCCCCGGACTCTGGGATTGTATTTGACAGTTGTTTGGGGGTACAGGTTGATCCACTCCGTTTCTGCACATAATGGACCCGCTGGTTCTATAAGTTCATCGTACCACGCATAAAACAGTGCTCCTGAATTGCAGCAGCTACCTTGTGTTGATGCTGATAGGTTTGGGCATTTTGAATTTGGAAGTTGAAGCAGTGGAAACCATACTGTGAATTTCACCAAACACTGTGCTTGCTACGAAAAGTTTACTTCCGAAACCGCCTCGCATTTGACCCGCGCCTGCCAACGTTTTAGCGACGTCCAAAAATTGCCACGCCTGCCACGCGGATGAAAAAACGCGGGTTTGTGCAAGCTTGCACAGTCGAAATGCATATGGACATCTCACAAAAAATCTTTTGTGTTGTAACGGTCACCAATGTCAGGCCTTAACTATTACCGTAAGAGTCCCAAGTGTGGCTACACTGTTCGGGAAGTTTGAAAAGGGTGTGAAAAAATGCAAAAAATGACATTGAACAAAAAAAAAGGACAAACATATTTCCAGTAAACACTTGCAACCACAGAAAACTACAATTTGAACAGTGTAGGTGCGCAATGTTTGATCAAGACGTGTGAACCAAAAAACATCAAAAATATGTAGAAGAAATGTACCATGAAACCGATGATGTGGGATGTGGGGATGAAGATGGTGATGGCAAAAGTGGCTCAACGAACCTAGCATCAGACCCCTGCTTTATTTTAATGCGGGGTGACGAGTTCGAATACAAATTTATCGCTGGTGAGGGGTAACCCCACATTTAACCAACAACATTTAACTTTTCAAGGATGACATTACTCACAAAAACAAATGTCACGAAATCGATGCGCCACATTTTGTAATTTGGACCCACAAATGAAATCAATAACCGCAATTTTCCTGGTTACACGTTGTGCAACCAAAATTTATGAATCACAGATTATGTGTCCATTTTCCAAAACACATTTTGGAAATGAACAGCATTGGTTCCATTTGTGATTGAGAATGAAGGTTGGGGCCTGCAACATGGCTGGGATCAAATGCCGCAGGGAAATCCACGGACACGACCGGAAAGGTAAACCTATCCCACAGGGGCGCTTAAAAAAAATGCAATGGTTGTTCATACCTAACTTGTTTCGCATTTGAGTGTCGGGCACAAGGCAAGGTCCCCGTGGGAATCGAAAAAACAGAACACAGTTGATTCTTGTCGTGGTCGCAGTTTGAAGGTGATGTGTTCGTTTGTCTTGGAAAACATGGAACAGGACTGCAAGGAATTCAAATTGCGGATAACTGTTGGGACAAGTCAGCGGTTGGATTGAATTGGTTAGTTTCAATCATCCATGGAGTGCATGCACGATTTTTTTTGCGAAAATATTGTTGGATGTGCCGTTCCGGTTGCTTTTGGGTTCGCAAGGCCACGCCTTTAATAAATGAAAAACATGTGGACAAAGTTTTAGTTACGAATGCTCATGCAACAATTTGAACAAATTCACGAGATACGATGCGTATGAATGCAAGTGCCAGTTTCTTGCAGCGTTGTGAATGGACACCCTTGCATCATGTCGGACCTGGAAAATTCCAACCGTGTCAGGGACGAGGCTGTGGTTTGTGTTGTGCCGCTGCGCAAGTTGCGTTGAATGGCTTTGCAGGTGGCAGCTATTTTGCAAGGCCTCAGCTTGGACAAGAGTTTCTTTTCGCAAAAGCCGCAACCTCAAGTCAACACTGGCACTGTGGACAGATCAAGAGGCAAACAGATTGCACCAGTTTTTAATGAATTCATTTGTTGGTTCGTGCATGACTGCAGCGCGGATTTGTCCATCAAAAATTTGCCAGTAAAAAATCCAAAGAGATCGAAACACAATGCATTGTGGACGATGTGAACCAGCATGATGATTTGCAGCCAATGCAATTTCCAGCAGATCAATGATACCTCTGTTCAAATGCATACCTTGTCATTGAACGAACCAAATTTTGGTGGTAAGTAGTGAATGCAAAAGGTGGATACACATTGGCCAAAACATGTCGGTTGCACCGGGTTTCGAGAATTTGCAGAGGCAGGATGCGTTGAGTGTAGATTTCATGAAACGTTTTTTGCCAGTGTCCTTCTATGTCCTTCGTCAGTTGCTCTCAAATGTAGAACCAACACAAGTTCATTCAATCACCAACATGATTTTATGACATTCCCTGCATTGTAAGGTTGCGCGTCTTTAGCCCTGCTCCTCATGTGCTACACGTTGAGCTCAATCGTCCTGACAAATTGAATGCTATGGACATCCTTTGCTGGCAGGCGCCGTTGGGAAAACCAAATTTTGCGTTGTAACTGTAAGAGTTGTTGGTGCAGGATGTACAGGGTGCTCAACCAGTGTGAGAGGGTGGAACCTATGGCCAGGAAGTCAAGGCCTGCTTTGACATCATCAGAAGTCATGCCGAAGCACGAGCGGTTCTGCTCTCCGGTGTCTATGCAGTGGATATGGCTGGTGATTTTGCTTTTATATTAAGTGTAATGCGGATTCGCATGTATTTTCCTGTGAAAGTAAAGTATGTCTGTCGAAAAAAACGACGTTTCAGGTCGTTAGAATAGCACATGACCAGACGTAGACCCTTAAAAGTTGGTGGTTGAAGCTGCAGGGTCATTGTGTTTGGTGGTTTCTTTGTGCCTGGTTAAAAGGCAATGGTTTGCGTTTAGATTGTGTATTGATTGTTCAAGGCATTTGGCCATTAAACAACAGTAGACTTTGATGTAGCAATTCATGGTAGGAATTGGCTTCTGCTTGCCTGGCCTTGCTGTTACGCACTATTATTATCACGAAGATCAATTACGTTCTTTTAAATCTATGGGTGACCATTGGTGGGTGCTTTAACAGATATGGCTCCAGGTTCCATTTCCGGATTCCCTGGCTCCCATCATCTTTGATCATTGATCGATCCATGAGATTCAGGAGCTGGTCGTCTCTTTTGTGCTGGTTTGGACCTACAAGCTGCGATGAGTATCTTCGGCAGTGATTCAGTTCCTTAGAGAGATTTGGTGCATGCCACGACAGCCACGACAGCCACGACAGCCACGACATGCCATTGCTCTGCTACAGAACGCACAATTATGCTGTGCATTTGGCACTGTGCCATGGCTGCCAAGGCTCAAGATGTTCCTCGAAGAGCTCTAAAGATCCGCCATTTTGGGAAAGCTTGGCAGGATGCTTTCACATCGATTGAAACTGACATGTCGACTGGGCAAGTTTTTTTTTTGGTTTCTTGCAGGTAGAAAGGTTGACAAGCTGTGACAAGGCGCATTTTTGAGCTGTTCGATACAGAGACCGGTTGAGCTTGCGGAGACGTTGCAAAGCAGTCACTCAGGAGATTTGTGGGAAGGCAGTGATTGCCTGCATGCATGGTGCTTGTCTGGGAGCCGCACTGGAGATGGTATCTGCCTGTGACATTCGCTTCTGCACAGAGGACACGACCTTTCAACTGGCCGAGGTCAACCTTGGTCTTGCATCTGATGTTGGGGGCTTGCAGCGGCTTCCCAAGATCATTGGCAACCAGAATCTTGATGGTGCTTGTATTTTTCTTTGGTTTGTGTTGCCTCCGACTACAGGTCACTTCATGAACGAATTTGTTGAACATGGGATGTAGAAAGGAGATGAAAGGAAGTTATCAAGCTCTAAACTATGATGTTTATCTTCGTTTCCAAACATTTTGGCAGGTGCCTGATTTGTTTTCGCGTCAGTGGCTGCTGGTTCGGTCTGGCCCTGGGTTGCAGTACCCTCTTTTGAACGTCTTTACTTCTGTTTTTGCCTTAGGGTTGCCCTCTGTTACTTATTTTGGGTTCAGATATTGATGGGCTGATTTTGGTGTCATTTGTGTTTCAACCTCAGGAGTTTGGTCAGAGAGCTTGCCCTTTCGGGTCGCAAAATGCTGGCGAATGAAGCCTTCCAGCATGGCTTGGTCTCCCGCAGCTTTACTGCTAAAGAGGCCATGATGGCAGAGGCCCTCAGCCTAGCCAAAACCATCGCGTCTAAGAGCCCTGTGGCTACACTGGGGATCAAGGAATTTTTGAACTATTCCAGGGACCATTCTGTCTCGGACAGTCTGGAGTATGCCATCACCTGGAACATGGGCATGCTGCAGGGAGCGGATCTAGCTATGGCAACGGCATCGATGGTGCAAAAGTCAGTTCCAGAATTTGACAGCTTGCCATCAGTGCCATCTGCTGGTGAGTTGAGACAATCCAAACTTTGACAAGCTCTGCAGAGCCATCTTTGAGTGATGAGAAGTGCTCGACCGAACAGAGCTTCCAAGATGTTTGCGTTGAGCAGAACCGTTGAACGCTTGAACCTTTGAACCGTTGAATCCAACGGAATTCGCTTTTCTCTATGGCTTCGCTCAGGAGGAGTGCAAGCATGAAAAAAACTTCTGTGCTCATCGCATGCAGTAGACTCTTCAGGAGGAGCTTAAGTCCTCCTAGAAACCCTGAGACCGTGGCTCAGGCTGAGCAGTGATAGTGCCCACAAGCTTGTACCTCGCAATCCTGATGGTACTGAGCAAGAAGGCAGATTTGATGTTCAACGTTCAACGCTTTGGATTGGCATCATTGACTCCGTTAAAAACGGCTGTGTCTTGTTCCACCCAAATGGCAGGACAAAGAGGGTCGGCGAGACTATCGATAGGCCCCTTTGTGCTGTGCCGGCTGTGCCATGCCATGGCTGCAAAGCTTTTTACCTTTACAGCATCGAGGCGGAAACAAGGCTCCGGCAGTTGGAACAGGCGGACCATTGTGATCATTTTTGGATGAACTTCGTTGGTGACTCCTGGCTGAATCTTACTATGTCAGTGCATTCCTGTACCAAATCACAAACAGTTGATGAATCACAAAGATTGTAACACATCAACGATATTCAACGATATTCAACGATGAACAGAGCTCAAAGATTCTTCCAAGATCCAACCCGATGTACAGCCAGGCTTTCGACGGAGGCCTTCCATGGTAGCTCGTAGGCGGGAGATGTGCTGCATGGGTGGCAGCTGTTCTGGGCACGGGGAGTTGTGAGGGGTCGCAGAATGTCGCGGATTTTCGGATGCAGAGAGGTTTCCAGACTTTGATGTCTACCTGTCCGAGTCGCTGATGCCAGTTCTAGCGCAGGCCATTGCTTGCACACTTCACGAAATGTGTCAGAAAATGTTTATGCATCGCGACCTTCGCAACATCGTGCTAGAAAGGCTTTGTCTTGCGCATCACAAGGTATGTCACCTTCTTTGCAACACTGGCACTTCTCAAGAAAAACCAAATCTATTGGCGAGGCTCTCGACGCACTTGGACGACAAGTGTCGCGAATGAAGCTGCAGGGTGACAAGCTTGATGCTAGGGTGGAAAGCTGCACATTTATCGTGCAGACACCTCTGCCATGAAAGATATCGAAGCGTTTGAATCTGGTGAAACATTGAAGCCAGGTTAGAGCTCGCTTCAATCCTATCACCTGGCAGGGGACTTGAATCTGCTGTTGGCAGTGGACTCGATTGAGTGTTGCCATACTTGACGTTTCAAGGCTGGCACAGCAGCTGCTTCGGAGGCATCCAAGGCCACCTGGCCCACCTGAAGCCATGCCATTGGTTCGGTGCCATGCACGCCATGTGGCAGGGTGGCGAGCACTCCAAGACGCATGGCCCTTTACAGGAACTTCCATGACTGGGCCGATCAGGTGCAACTGGGTGCCATGCCGCGAAGATGCAACGTGCAGTACAGACCTTGCGATCAAATTTCCTAGGGGTTTTTAAGGTCTTTCAATCTTGTGGCTTGGTGTAAGACTTTCCAACGATGACAAGATATGACTTCGCAAGATGAGCAGCCTTTGTCTGCAGGAACGTGGAAGGAGAGAACTCTTACGCTCCAAGCCAAAGTTCCTGGAGGTTTCAGCTTGAGTTGCTCCAATGATAGACCACTAGATTTCAGCCGAACCCTATTTGCAGACCCAAATCGTGCAGGTTTTCAATGGCTTCATGCAGAACGATATAGTTGGCAGGACGGTTTTCATATCGGGCAGGCCTCCACCCGTCCCATATGGGGGAAGCATGGCATGGCTCTGTTGCAGGAACAGCCTGACGAGAATCCTGGAAGCAGTGGATGATATCTTCCACTTGAAGGGCGCTCTGAAGGTGGGGACGGGGCGATGGTTTGATTTTGAAGAGATCCAAGGTGGAGCCAGTTGTGAGCGCAGGACAGCCAGATGGTTCAGCAGGAGGTTCTGAAGGCTTGGTGATATTCTCTTTTACCTCCCTTCACCTATCAGATACTTCGAACTTTTCTTGCGAGATTTGCTGCCTTTGGTCAAGCTTTGCACAAGCTTTGCTCAACCTGTTCACTCTTTGCTAGACCTGGGGAGCTTCGTTTTCTCAGGGTGGTCCAAGCAGAGCTACTCATAGACGAGGTTCCCTTGGAGGTGCTCCGTTGGCACTTTTGGTCCGTAGTTCGCTGTTGCGTGTGAAGGAAACACCTGACGCCAAGATCTGTCACTCTGATCTCATGGCCTTGCAGGAGATGCAGTCAGCTTTGATCAGTTCTGGTTTAAGATGGCGAATGTGGTGCGCACCCAGTTACTTGATGTTACTTGAACGGTCCAAATCTTGCAATGACATTGCTACTGCTGCTCGTCTCTCCAGATTGTGAAGCATGATGGCATTCTCCTGTCGACCATTCAAGAGGGTGGGGGAGCCTGCTTGGTCCAGTCTTGGTAGCATTTGGTGTGCAGCTTTGCTCAAAGACTTCCCACATATTCTTTTAAGCATGGCTCCCTTTCATATGCTCCCAAGGTAGACGCTTGCAAAAACTCAGAGAGGAAGAGCAGGTGAGAGCACTGGAGGTGCTGTCGTGACGATTGGAGCTGTTTGGGTTGCATTTTGCAAATGCAAAAACCTGTCACTTCTGGCCGCTCCTCCAGAAGCTGAACTGGCAAAACAGTGAAACTCAGGCTGCAAGACGGGAAGAAGAGCGAAGGCAAAAGGAAGCGAAAGCAATTCGAAAGTCTCAACCTGAAAGCTGTCATACTGGTTAGCAAGGCTGTTGAGAAAAGGCCTGTGAAAGTATAGTGTGCTGGCAAGGAATGTCTTGAATCATTTACTACTTTGGGACTTGCGTTGCTTTCTCCTCAGGCTGAATAATGCCTTTTCAGCGCTTTACCCAAAACTCAGTCAAGATGAGGCTTCCGTTTGCTGTGAACCATGGCTCTTGCTGTACCCTTTACTTGAGTCTCTTTTTTGGGTGGCTGTCGGACCATGCTTTGTAAAAGTGTACACATGCATACTTCACTTGCATGCAAGCATCCACCAACTTGATTTTCACCTCCGTGCTTTGTTCCAGGCGCTTAAAAGCATTCTGGATGGCAAAACTCTGACGGGTGAGTTCTTAAAGCCGACTGATCCAGAATACGCGTCCCAGGCAACTTCACTTCTTTTCGCAGTGCGAATTGTAGGGGTTGGGAGTCTTGCATTTGTTTATGCTATGAACTCCGATCGCACTTTCAGGTTGCACCACATGGTCCCCACGTTCTCCTGTTGGCAGAGTTGATGAACTTGCTCGGGCTTGAGGTGCAGTGCATCAGTGCAGAAGAAAAAACAAACTATTGCGCAGAGGTAGCAAAATGCCAAAAATGCCCAACAGTTTGCCGTGTCTGAAGCACTTTCCTGTTCAGACTCGCTCAGAGAAGGAAAACCTCGGGGGCTTGGAGGCTTGGCCGGTTGGCTGGTGCTTGCATGTCTTCTTTGATAAGGAACCAGTCGGAACCAGTAACATTCGTTTTTGGGATTCTGTGAACAAGTTGGATGTATGTTGGATGTTAAAGGGCAAGGTCTATCAATCTGGTGGGGTTCAACAAGGAGGTAGCAGATATAGATTTCCGCTCTGAAGGCGGAAGATGATGGACGTCGGCTTTTCCGTTTGAGCCACAGATGTTTGGACAGCAACTGCAACTCCATGAGCTGTCGTAGGTCTTCATGTCATGACTTGATCCTTGGTGAGGCAACAAGGTCCAGCACCAGACGGAGGAGGTGGAGAAGGCAGAAGCGGAAGAAGAAAAGGCTGCAAAGGACAAGAGGCTGCAATGGGTTTGGGGGTTGTTGTCCTGGCTGTTGTGGTTGCAGTTGTTGATGATCCCAGCATATCCAAATGTGCAGCTGACTTTGAAGTGCAACAAATCACATGCAAGCATTGAGCAGCTGCAAGGCAAAAGGCTGGAAAGAGGCGTGGGACTGTGGGACTTGTACTCTGACTTCTGGGGTGGGTCCATATACATGCAGTGAGGGTGCTTGACAGCATCGTGCAAATTTGTGCAGGCAAGGAAAGGGATCGAAAGAAGAGCCGAGGGAAGCAAGTCCCACCAAGAAGGGCTCCAAGGAGGATCCTGGCCTCGCCAAGAGAGGATCCAAAGAAGACGTAGCAAAGAGAGGATCCAAGGAGGATGCTGGCCTTTTGAAGAGGGGGTCCAAGGAAGATGTGTCTGCAAAGAGAGGATCCAAAGAGGATCCTGGCCTCGTCAAGAGAGGATCTACTAAAGAAGATGTAGCTGCGAAGAGAGGATCCAAGGAATCCGCTGCCCCAGGTTCAAAGAGAGGATCTAAGGAAGACACTGGCTCCAAACCAGGCTCAAAGCAAGCATCTAAGGAGGAGCCGCCTGAAGAAATGCCAGTCAGGGCCTGAGGCATTTTAGACCTTTTAGACCTTTTTGCTTCCAAAGGGTTTCCTTGGAGCTGCCTCTTGCCCGTTGGCAATTAATTTCAGGCCACAGATGATCGCTGGTGGGATTCTACACTCAAGTCTTCTTGGAAGATCCTCCAGGCAGAACGGACAGAGGACAGCCAAGTCTTCATCTTTTATTCGCAGATAGATCAGATAGGTATGAGGGGACAGGAATCGGCTCCACCGCTTGAAGCTCTATTTCAAACCTGCTCTGCTTGAAGCACATTGTTGCGCATAGCAATCAAGTGCACCCGGTGCACCCCAAAAACGAAGGATCCGGAACCTGTGTGTACTTTGTTGATCTTTGTTGTACCTTACCGCCGCCTCCCATACTGTCTCCCTTTCTTCCTTGATTTTCTTGCTGCCTTTGTGTCAGGCAGCCTGCAGTGCGGAGCGCACTGGCATTGTGGAGGCAGAGGCTGTGACCTCTGAAACTGGTTTGTGTTAGTGACAAGAAATGCTTTTTGAACCTATTTGATTCTATTTGTGCGTTGGGAAAGGCACAAAAGGAAGACACGTGGAGCGAATAGATGTGCCAAGGTGCTTCGAAAGCTGCTGGCAGTGCCTGATGATATTTCTCTCACCAAGCACAAGGCCGGCTTGTTGGGAGTGCTTGCATTTGCCCTGAGAACAAATTGCACTTTTTCCAGGGGTAGCTGAGGTACTTTTTTTTTTTCAGATGTCTTGGTATTCGTGCCAGTCTGGTGGCTATCATTTTTTATTTGCCAGCTGATGCCCGAGTTTCCGTAGGTGACTGCTGAACTACAAAAGGTGGCAGAAAATGGTGTGCAGGCTGCGTGTGTTCCTTTCGCAGGTACAGACTTGGACTAACTTCATTGTACTTCCTCGCGCATTTCCAGTAGAATCTGTAGACATTGGATTGGAAAGTATGTCATCCGCAAATAGCGGCCGGATCGGGTTCAGCAGCTCTTTGGCCACAGGACGTACATGAGGTCCTAGAAAAGAAGAAGCAGAAGCCCACAATGGAGGAGCAAAGCGCAGTTTGAATCGGACAGTTCAAATGAACAGACCACATTGGTTGAAAAATGGTGCGACCTGCGCTATGTTGAGGGGATGAGTCCACTGTTTATTATAGATGGTGCTGATATGGCCTTTTTTGTCTGTGACGCTTTACTTTGAAGCGTTCTGCTTAGCCAATCATATTTTTGATGGCAACCACCCCATTTGCCAATGGATCCCGATGGTTCCCAATGCACGAGGAACTGTCACTGAAGTATGGCATGTCACATCCACGCTTGATGTTCTTCCACGACCTCTTCGAAAGCTTCCTTCCAGTGAAAGAGGAGAGATTTAGCACGGTGTTGCCATGCTTCTCCCATCCATTATTTTGTCGCATCCATGTCCATCATGTCATGAATCATGTCATCGATCATGTCATGAATCATGTTATATAACCTGTATAAACCTGCCATGTCATGTAGAGAAATGATTTCATTGCTAGGACGGATCTCCTGGAACCTGTGGGTACCCTGAGAATCCCTCCGTGTGGCTCTTGGACCAACGGTCGCATGACAGGGATTTCCTTGTGGCTCTTGGTGAATCCTCAGGCTTTCTGCCGTGTCAAACGCATTGCCCAAAGTTTGGCGGATTGTCATGATTGTTAACTTGTCAATAGAGGTCAACTGCAATACTTTGTGTCAATTTCATGAATCGAATCAATTGAATACCGGAAAAGGGATGGTTTGGATGATTCCACATTCCAAGATGGGTGATTGCGAGGGCATTTTTCTCATCACCTCTGCTCGGAAGTGTTTGCAGTCTTTGCTCACCGCAATCAACAGCAGACAATGACCCTGACAGAGATGAGAAGCACCAAACATGATTTTGTATATACTGTATAACTGCATTACTTTTGACCCTTACAGTGCTTGTGCTCCTACAGCCCTTGATTGAGTCCGACAGTATCATATGACATTATACGACTTTGGTGAGCCACATTTGGCCAAAATGGTTGGAAGGATTTGCTTGTAGTTTGAGGGATGTATTTGTGCTCATATTTTTGCCACAGTGAGTGTTGCAGCAAGCATGGCTGAAAACTTGGTGTTCTCTGGTGCCTGCACCTATTCTGTCCTGGCTGAACATGCTTAGTTCAAGTGCATGGCAAATTCTGATAAAGGGCTTCGATGTGTGCACTGCGGTGCTCCAGTTTCGGATTTGTTTTACAGAATTGGACAGGATATTAGATTGAGACAATGCAGCTGTGGAGAAGTGGCGGACCACTACATTGAGTTTGAGATTCTGCTGGTTTTTATCGATATGCAGCTCTTGCGTCGTGAGGTTTATCGACATGTTCTCTTCAACCGCTTTTCACGAGAGACATTGAGCAGAGAAGCTTGGCGATTCTTCCTTTTGTGCCTAATTTTGGACACTTATACGTGCTGGTCTCAATTGAAGTCAATTCCTGATGCAAAAAGTGTTGTGTCAGACTGGCTACGACAAGAGCATGGTGACTGGGCTGTTTTGGCTGTAACGGTTTTGGAGACAGCTACCTACCTGTTGTGCGTAAGTTTTGTGGCTCTGCTGGTGAGCCCGTCGGTGTCGATCTTCAGCAGACGAGCTCATTTTCGCATTTGGGAAGCAGTTCTTGTTTCCTCCTTTGGCAAAGTGTACACATTGGTTGGATTGGTGTGGGGCCATTTGGGAGGATTCTCCGACAACCTAGGCGGCCTGGGCCCAGCCGGTCCAGGCCCAGCCATGGTCATTGCGTTGGCACTCTTTGTAGCGGCCTCGAATATCATGGCCGTTGAAGCAGTCTTGGAAGACTCAGACTGTCGAGGGGCAGCGCTCGCTGTGGCTTTGGCCAACGTAGTTCGCATTGGTCTCCGTTCGTTCCTCCAGTGATTGGCAGCGTTCGCTTGTGCCCAAAATTGCCAGCGCCAGCTGACCCAGGCCACCCAGGCGACTGCCTGTAACACTTTCCGCTGACCTTTGAGATCCACCTGCAACGCGAGGATCCTTTCCTCCTTGGACACCCACCACGCGAAGGCTTTCAAGATCTTTGAAGCCTAAATTTCAACATTGGTAAAGAGTGCTGCAAACCAATCTTTTGCGCTGGAATAGAGATTTCAGACATATTTGTCAGTGAGCGGTCTTACCCAGAGAACCTGCGTCTACAATGTTGTAGATGAAACTTCCCTGAGAAGATGCAAGCAAAATTAGCGAGGACATCAGGAGCACATGATGTGAAGCCCCCAATACATGATGGGCTTTGGCCTGATGTTAAATCGTAAGGTCACCTTATTTCAGTTTCAATCCTCCACTTCAATGTTATCAGTTATCAGCTTCAAAATCACTGTTGGCCCGAGGTCATTGATAGAAAGACGATGTTTTCGCTTCTGAAGCAGCTTCAACCCACACTCACTGAGGTGCCATGCCACGAACTTGCTCATTTCAAATGCTTTTTTGCTGGGTATGGCGCTGTTGCTATGTGGCATGTCTCTTTCCGCTTTCCTGTTTCGTGCAGGCGGAGTTCGAGGCTCGTTTCAAACGGCTAGATCATGACGCCAGTGGTGTGGTTGGGAGCCCAGCAGAATCCAGGCAGCCTGTGCAGCAGACGTATCCCAGATGTGATCTGATGGCTGAGATCGAGTTCGACGAGTTTGTACGATGGCGCCGATGCTCAGATATGAAGGTTGTTGCGCGGTTGTTTGACTTAACATGGCATTAGATCGGGGGCAGCCACTCATGCAGTCGGCCTGTGTGCACTACAGGGTGTATGATGACGAGGCAGGAACCTAGGAACAGTCATCATTGTCAGCAAACACAAAGGATTTCATTTTGTTCAGTGGTTTGGGCAGACCTCCTATTCAAACTGCTTGGCAGTTTTGTGTAGGTAGAAGTTGTTGGCAGCGCCGAGAAGGTGAAAAGGACCTTCGAGGACTGTCCACTTGGCAAAGATCAGAATTTTTGTCCAAAGGTGCTTGACGGTGCTTGACGGTGCTTGACGGTGCTTGACGGTGCTTGACGGTGCTTGACGGTGCTTGACTCCCAGATCAGCTTAAAAGGTCGACCTCCTGCGTTTGTCACTCCCTTCGACAAGAACATTTCGGTAGAAAACACATTCGCGATCATTCACGTGACATTTGAAGCCTCACAGTGCCATCATGTTTGTTTTCAGATGGGCTTTACCTGAAGGAGCTGGCCGATGACATGGATGTTGACCTCAAACTCATAATGTGACTTAGTTTGATCTTAAAAGAGGGGACACAGGAGGAAACCGGAAACCACGCCAATCCGACTGACATTGAACTGAATAGATCTGAATAGTGGCATTGAGGTGTCAAGCTGTGTTTTTTGAGTTGTTCAGCCTGCTTTCTGAGGTACGTGTACGACTGCTTCAAGTTTGAACTTGGAAGTCAGGTTGGGCCGCAACTCGTGAAGAAAGTTTACATCACATCTCATCTGTGCCAAGAGTAGCCTGCAGGGCCACATGCCACCGGCACCTCCACTTTGTTGAGGTCTTGTGAAGTATCTTGAGAGTCTCTGAGCAGGTGGATGAGTATCCAAAGACATGTGCGGCAATTCCAAAAGAGCAAGCTTGCGCGCTGGTCTGGACCCCTGTTTCAAGACTGTGTCGAAATGACATGCTGTTGAGTTTTGTTGAGACTTGGACCATGATCCAGTCTACCCAGGCTGGGATTCTGGTGAAGAACCTCACGAGGAAAAAGTTCGACAGATATTGGGAGATGATCGATGTCGACCAGAAGGACGGGACGCGGCATTGCTGGGCGGTGCTCCATTGGTCCATCAGCCACGACCTGCTGCGAGGCGGCCGTCACCTTTGATGACTTCTGCGAGCTGCTGGACTTCGAAGATATGCCAGAAGAGATCTTAGCAAAGTGCGCCCACTTTTATTTGATTCTCCCGAATTCTCCCTTTGGAGTCTGGAAAAATGAATGAAATGTAATGAAATGCCTTAAAAGGGGCTCTGGTTCTTTTCACAGCAAATCCATGCAGGAATTTGGTCAGGTTTGTTGAGGTCCATAGCCTTGAAAGCATCTGAAAGCAACAACACGTGGGTACAGAGCATCTACGTCTGCTTGTTGGACATGCATGAAGCTGATTTTGGAAGCAACGAGAAACTAAGACATTGCTGGAAAGTATCAAGAAAGCACCAACGCCACTTTTCACCATCTTGCCAGAAGCTCTTAGCAAATGCAGCAAGTGGGCAGAGCATTTGAGGGAAGAAACTAGTGCCAGCGCTTGCAACGTTTGCGAGACAGTGGCATTTCTGGCATTTCCGAAGATCAGACAGCAGTACTTCATAGTACTTCATAGTACTTCATAGTACTATAGTATACTAATAGTACTTGTACTTGTACTTCCTCATGTTCCGCCCAGGTACAACTCTGAAGATTAATGCTGTTGCCGTTCTTTCAGTGACCCTCAGGTCTGACTGTCCCGAAGAACAGCCGCAGGATTCGCAGAATCCGCAGAAGCTTTGCCTCTTTGGGGGCGACCAATGGACGATTATAATTCAGACGGAATCTACTCCCATGGACAGGATACTTTATGATACTTTATTAATGTTGGTGATTGTTGGTGATCACTTCAGTAGAAGTCACTGTAATCAACAGTCAAAGCATGTCAAAGTTGTTCAAGCACCTTTTTATTGGCTGGATACTAATTAACGGCTGTTAAATCCATATTTCTGTACAATTCAGGAAGGAAATTGGTGGCCACGAGCTTTGTTGCCTCAGAGGGTGAAAGTTTCACAAGCTTCCGAAGGAAGCTTGGTCTCACGACTTGCATGGGCCAAAGGCTACCCCGCACATCTAGCAAATGGGATAATGGCGTTTCAATGGACATTTCAGATTGACACCATAAACATGATCTAGATTGGCATAATCTATGCTGTCGGCACGTGGGGAGTGGTGTTTGGAGAATGGACAACACAGCTTGCCTACTACAGCAGGTCGGCTCAACAGGTCATGGACTGGAATGATGGAAAGCCTTGGAAAGCCTTGGATACATCTCAACGGTCGCTGGCCATTTAACAAGACCAGATGTTCCTAAAATGTCGCAGTGGTTTTGCATTTTTCGGGCCTCTTCTATTTCAATTCTGCATGTCTATAGAATTACAAAGGCAAAGATGCTCCTTTGATGTAGAGAGGTGAATCTCACCAGCTTGTAATGGCGGGTTAAGGTTACATCCCAATAAAATAACAAATCCCATTGGAATGCCTTCAAAATTATCAAAAATCCATCTCACCAGGCGTTTTGGAAGCTTCCGACGACCCTGCTATTTTAGTCTTAAGCAGTCCACCATGCTGCCGCAGCCTGTGCGGGCAAATGGCATTCAAGGCTGCGCAGCACACCTATGGGTTTTGAAGGGCTTGCTACAGAGCACCTGAAGTGTGATAGGATCTTGATGATCTTAATGATCTTGATGATCTTGATGTGTCCAGAACTTTTTTCCCCAACAGCAAAACTTTGCTTGCTGTGGGGTCTTTGGCCCAGATTAGCTCCGGGGCGATGCGGTGCAGCTTGAACACCAGGTTCCGGACAAGGTTCCGAGGGTTCCGGTGCAGATACCTCGTGAGGTTCCGGAGGGTTCCAGTGCAGAGGGTTCCGGTGCAGATACCTTGTGAGGTTCCGGAGGGTTCCGGTGCAGGTACTTGGTGAGGTTCCGGAGAATTACGGTGCAGATACTTGGTGAGGTTCTAAAGGGTTTTGGCGCAGATGCCTACTAAGGTTCCGGAAGTTTCCGGTGCAGATACCTGACACCTTAATGAGGTTCCTGAGGGTCTAGGTGAAGATGCGGTGTTGATTTTCCAGAAGGTTCCTGTACAGATACTTCGTGGGGTTCCGGAGGGTTTTGGTGCAGATACCTGGTGAGGTTCCGGAAGTTTCTGGCGCAGATACCTGATGGGGTTCCGAGGGGTTTAGGTGAAGATGCGTGGTGAGGTTCCGGAGGGTTCCGGGCCTAGACCTTGCGAGGTTCCGGAGGGTTTTGGCGCAGATACCTGGTGAGGTTCCGGAAGTTTCTGGCGCAGATACCTGATGGGGTTCCTAGGGGTTCAGGTGAAGATGCGTGGTGATGTTCCAAAGGGTTCCGGGCCTAGACCTTGCGAGGTTCGGGAGGGTTTTGGCGCAGATACCTGGTGAGGCTCCGGAAGTTTCTGGAGAAGATGCTTGGTGAGGTTCTGGAGGGTTGCAGTGCAGATACCTTGTGAGGTTCCGGAGGTTCCGCTGCAGCATCCAAAGGTTCCGGAAGGAACCGGTGTGTGGTATTGGAAAAAGTGCTGAAACTATCATGCTGTTGGGGATAGCACTTGAGTTTATTCTTCCGGTTGCATCGCTAAAGCTCCCAGACCATCCTGATCCTGAAGATCTGGCAGGTTGCATCTCGCAGCTTTCGGCGCCTGCCCACTCTCCGGTGCAACTGATGTCGGGGCATCCGACTTCGCTGCACTGGGGGCCTGCCTGGGGTCTGAGCCCCAACAAAGCCGCAAGTCAGTGTGGAGGTCTTTGACTGAAAAGTATTGGCTGAGTTGGCAGCTCTCATCTTGGTGGACAGATTGTGGGTGCAGCAGGCCTTCTCAAGCGCAGCTGATAAGACAAAAGAGACTTAGAAACTTCATTGGCGGATTAGTTGTTGATGTCTGTTCCTCCAGCTTGATTTCAAGCCATCAGCACCAGTCCAGCGTGCTTGTTGAGCTTTAGTCCTTTGCCTTGCTCTGGTATCCTTGAGATGGTTTTGAATAGTCTCAAACTTTAGACATGTTTGGAGGGGGTGTCTTGGAATTTGCCGAGCTCTATAGAGGAACATAGAGGAACAGGATAAGTACAGGCAACGTAGCCCTGAAACGCTTCAGTTGTGATCCACAGGAGCTTTGTTGTGCTCCCGTGAACTCGTGAAGCGCCGCCAGGTACCAGTTTTGGAGTTTGCTGAGTTTGCTTCAGCTGCTTGGTGTTAACTGTTGAGCCGGACCGTTTGCAACGCAGGCTGATCGAGAAAGTCTGCTTCTCAGACGTGCGTGCAGATAGACGACGAGTCTGGAAAAATCAGAAAAGTCAAGTGCAAACTACCCCAAACTACCCGAGATTTGACTTTCAACTTGATTGTTTGTTGCCCTGCTCTTTTCTGTCACAGGCTCAGATGCGGAGAAGCGCTTGGAAATGATCCAAGCAGCCATTCGACGCGGAGAGGCTTGGAAGTTTTGATTGTCATTGGCACTTGGGATCAAAGCCACTGCCGCTGTCAAGGTTTGGGTTTGCTCAAGTATCCACATGTTGTTTCCTTTGTTTGTCAGTTTTCTTCACATTCTCTACACATCTTACAACATACTGGAAAGAGGGTGGGCCAGTCTTGAAAGCGTAGGGCTGGGGGGTAAGTTGCTGTGCTGAAGCGGAGTTGGTTTGTCATGGGCGACTTTGAGTTGTGTCAGAGTCATCATGGAGTGTCATTCTGCAGTGAGTGGGTTGGTTTGGAAACGCAGGCCAAAGCAGCACAGGGGGCTGAGGCAAGCCACAAGTTGTTTTTTTCCCCGATTTGGAGGTCTCGGTCTGGTTGCTTCCGGATGAAACTCAACATGAAATCTGCTGGTTGTTGTTTGATGTTTGGCAAACTGCGCTAAGTTCATGAAACATTACTGTATATTCTACTGATGCAGAGGTAGATACAGGATGATACAGGATGGATAGATTCTTTTGTTTGCATTGAAGTCCCTAGAGGTGGCGGAGCCACGCCGGATGACCCCGGAGGAGCGTTCCGAAGTCTTGAAAAGCAGATTTCTTTGTTGCACGCTTCTGCAAACACAATAGTACTCGTTTGGACTTCGCCTTGCAGAAGTCCTCTCAATGAGCTGCTGAACTCCAGGAAGAGGAGGTGCTGGGAAAGATGTTCATTCAGCCTGAAGAGATGATGGAGTATATGCCTCAGATGCCCAGCACATTGTTTCCATCAGATTTGTAGATCACTGGCTCAGGGCGCAGGATGAGGCTTCAGAGCCTCAAGAGGATCTTCACGAAGTACGGATTCGAAACCCAGCTGCGCTTGAAGATCCAAAGATGCGCAGATGTGCATGTGATGGTATGCGTGTTTGATATGGTTTGATTGTGTTTGTTTGCCAGCTTACCTGTGGCAAAGTCCATAGCTTGTGGACAACCTGAAGAGGGCGATCCGTGCTTAAATGCAGATCTCTGTTTGGAGACAAAACCCGCCATTTTGTCATGCCTTTGTACACCCAAGGGCGAACGCTAGAGCGCTGAGCTCAGATAACATGCGAAGCGGATATCTTTTGCCACATGGAAAATATGGAAGACCTGGTGGTGCCATCCCTTCCGGCCTGTTCCTTTGGCTGCTGTGAATGGGTCAAAAGCCATTCACAACCTATGATATGATTTTCGAGATGTGGGGATGATTATCCATCAAACAAGGGACGGGCGGCTTGATCCATAGCCATTTTGCTGAGGTTCTGCCCCGATGGCGTGCTGGCATGGGAGATTCTGCAAGAGATCACAGCAGAGCGCTGAGGAGTTTTTCTCCAGCCGAGGCCAAGATGAGTTTACAGTTTGCCCAAAAAAGGAGCATACTGTACTCCAGTCTCAGACAAACTCGTACACTCATACTGACATTTCCTGCAACACCTTTTGATCAAAGCAAGTGATCCCCTCATGGAGATGTCACTTACGCACTGAAACAGACAGAGGGGGCACAGATGAGGAAATACAGATGCTTGAAGATCTTCATCCTATAGTGGTGACCAAACAAATGGAACTCTCCCAGCTAGGAAATTCTATTCAACCGAGATCTAGATCAACAAAGAAATATTGGCACCAAAAAATATTATTAGGATCCACATATTTATAATATTCTATTGTAAGGATCAACACATATTCCTGGAATCAATCGAACGAAAGAAAGACATAAATATATAAAGAAAGAAAAAACAAAAGAACGAAAGAAAGAAAGACTGACAGACAGAAAGAAAGACTGACAGACAGAAAGACAGACAGACAGAAACCCTCTAAATAAAACCCTATAAATGAAACCCTCTAAATGAAATCTTCCAAAGGAAAGCTTAAATGAAAGCCTAAATGAAACCCTTAATGACACCATAAATGAAACCCTAAAAGAAACCCTAATTGAAACCCTTAAATGAAACCCTAAACGAAACCCTCAATGAAACCCTAAATGAAACTCCCAATGAAACCCTAAATGAAACCCTAAAAGAAATCCTAAAAGAAAAACTAAAAGAAACACTACATAAAACCCTAAAAGAAACCCTAACGACGACGACGACGACGACTATTCCTCCTCCTCCTCCTACTACTACTACTGCTACTGCTACTGCTACTGCTACTACTACTACAACAACAACTACTACTACGACTACTACTACTACTACAACTACAACAACAACAACTACTACTACTACTACAACTACAACTACAACTACAACAACAACTACTACTACTACTACGACTACTACTACTACTACAACAACCACTACTACTACTACTACTACAACTACAACAACAACAACAACAACTACTACTACTACAACTACAACTACAACTACAACTACAACAACAACAACAACTACTACTACTACTACTACGACTACTACTACTACTACTACAACAACCACTACTACTACTACTACTCCTACTACTACTCCTACTACTACTCCTACTACTACTCCTACTACTCCTACTCCTACTCCTACTACTACTACTACTACTCCTACTCCTACTACTCCTACTACTACTACTACTACTACTACTACTGCTACCGCTACTACTACTACTGCTACTACTACTGCTACTGCTACTGCTACTGCTGCTGCTACTGCTACTGCTACTGCTACTGCTACTATCTTACTACTATCCTACTAGTATCCTACTAGTATCCTACCAGTATCCTACTAGTATCCTACTAGTATCCTACTAGTATCCTACTCCTCCTACTCCGCCTACTGCTCCTACTGCTCGTACTGCTCCTACTGCTCCTACTGCTCGTACTGCTCCTACTGCTCCTACTGCTCCTACTGCTCCTACGGCTCCTACGGCTCCTACTGCTCCTACTGCTCCTACTGCTCCTACTGCTCGTACTGC
>Ga0126342_10006961_pt1 | contig 20153 bp, 16 predicted proteins | sample Cyp1metagenome_FD_92528 | JGI IMG/M metagenome (GOLD analysis project Ga0126342, IMG submission 92528) | Coral microbial communities from Lord Howe Island, Old Settlement Bay, Australia - Cyphastrea 1 metagenome | ecosystem: Host-associated > Invertebrates > Cnidaria > Coral ...
AGGTAGCAAGATGTCAGCAACAAAGTTGGGCAACGTGTCTTCCGTAGCGTCATCTTACAGTCGGCAAGAGCGTTAAACACGTATACTGCCAAAGAGCACAAACGTGGAAAAAACCACGCCCGCTTCGGGGCGTTGACCCCTTAAACAACTATTGATAGATGGTTAAGAGCTATTGATAGATGGTTAATCACCACCATCCAAAAAAAAACATGTGTCAGTTCGGTAAACCATCTATACATGGGCCATAATCCATATAGCTATAACCTCGCCATAACCAACCACCATAACCTACCGCCCAAAGCCACGTCAGGCCTCTGGCCGCCTTATCGCGACCGAGTGAAGGAGGCCAAAAATCGTGTGATGGGCGGGAATGACTATCCTGTAAGCCAGTGATGTGATATGCATATCATATTATATATGTAATAGAGATATTATAAATATAATATATATATGTATATTATGATACAATATCTTACATATTCATTGAATACGTAAAAACATGAGCTTTAGTCTTACAACTAATCATTTAGAAACTCATATATATATATATGGAATATACATGAATATCCCCTGTTCTCTATATGGGGTGGAATGTGGACTACCCAATGCCTCCGATTTTTACGGGTTTCCGCCTCGGTATCACAGCCTCAGAGGCTTGTGTTTCCACAGACTTCAGTTGTTCTACAAGCCATCCTGATTGCCATCTGATAGTTTTTTGCAGTTTGCCATAGAAACCATGGCCCATGTTGTTCTATGTGTTTTTTACTACCTATTGTGACAACGGTGACGTTGCAGTTCGCAAACTCTTATATAAATCCACCCCCAGGCACTATTTTTTGGGCCCCCATATTACCAAGTTTCAGTGCATCACCTGCGCTTGAGCTTGGCAATCACCATGTGTTGAGATCTGTTGTTCAGAGGATGAAGGTTCCCCTCTTCTCCGCCAAGGACTCCGAGGTTTTTCTGGTGCTTTCTTGAGTCATCCCCAGTCGGATATCCCATGGTTGTTTCAACACGAAAATTTTCTCATCCAGGACTCCAGGACTTGAATGATTTGGGATATCCCATGGTATCCCACATGGAAACTTCCATATGCTTGATCTCAGGCCTCAGCCGACGGCCTGTGCGTGAGGAGACAGGCGAGACAGGCTGCGGTAGCGGGTGATGTGTGTGTTTTTTTGGTCACGAAATATGTTTTAGTGTAGAAATATGTGGGTTCAACTGGGAAAGTTAGGCTTTAGATCTCCCCAGAATGTTCAATGCCCCACTGGAAACCCTGGTTTAGTACTGGATTTGTTTATGCGGGCCCTTCTGTGGACTGCATTTTATTAGGCTGGAATTACCAAAACAACATCCAAGGATTTGGCGGAAGTGCAAGATTCGTGAAGATACCCATACTTGTTGGCCAGATATGCATGATATAATCGGGTTTGGTTTGATCCTCAAAAAGGAAGCCAAAGACCAAGAACGGATGTCACCGTGGATTGCCTTGGAGAGTGAAGGCACTTCGGATCTTCCATGGCCCGGCCAAAAGCATGGTGACAGTCGGCATGGGTCAAAAAACAAGCCCCGAAAGGGGATGATTGCGATGTTTTTTTCAATGATTGGGACAGTTTATCAATGGAAAATACCCATGGTTAATACCAATGATTGATGATTACCCATCATGATGATGGTTGTTTATCACAATCCATTGGGATAAACCATCCAAATGTTTATCATCAATCAATTTATCAATGGTTGATGATGTTTAATAAATGATGTTTAATGATAACACACACCATAGCCTCTGGTAAACATTCACAGCTATTGAAGCCATGGCCCAGTCGAAAGTTCGTTGATTTACCCATGAAAAAGTGTGTATCTTTGCATAGTTATGTTTGTTTACCAAAGGGTATAGATATATATATATATATATATAACGCCTTTGGTAATCCAACACAGCGAAAATTGTGTGTTTGTAAAGATGTACCTATTGAACTATGGTTGGTTTTCTATGGCTATGTTACATTGCCACTGATCATCCATCAATGTTGGCTATATATAATATATATATATATATATATAATTATGTATATACCATTATATTCCATTATATATATTCCTGGTTGGTGGTTTCAAACATTTTTTATTCTCCATAATATATGGGATAATCCTTCCCATTGACTTTCATACTTTTCAGAGGGGTAGGTATACCACCAACCAGTCCTCCATTAATGTTGGCTAATGTTGGCTATATATATATGTATAATTATGTATATCTCATTATATTCCCATTTATACAATTCCTTCTAATCCCCATTGAATCAGCATTCACACAGCAATTTTCATAGATCCACTACTACCCGATATGAGGAGTCCACCAACCTTCCCGCGGGTAGTAGACCTCCCCGAGAACGGAGTTGTCGTTCGTTTTTCATTAACCCAAGCAAAATTTGGGTGGTAGAAAAAAATGGATGGATAGATTTTTTTGGAGGGGAGGGGGGGCATATCCCAACTTGTTTGAGTCAAAATCCCCAGAGTTATACCCATGACAATCGCCACCATCCTGCACCCCCATGTAATTTACATCCCTATTGTGTATCATTTGATGTATACCTTATCAGGAAAAATCATCACCACAAACTCAACCATTTCTATGGACTCCCATCTAGGCAGCACCGTGGGTCGGCGCTTTGGCAGTTGGACTCGCCAGAGGCTCCGCTGGCTCGATCTTTTTCGGATTTCTAAAGGGGGGAAAATTCAAAATGACGAGCATTTACCCTCTGGTTATGTCAAAATAGCTATTGAAAATGGTGATTTATAGTGGAATTACCCATTAAAAATGGTGATTTTCCACTGTTATGTTAGTTTACCAGAGGGTACAGTTGATGATATGAAATTATATGACACACTATGATACTATATAAAGGGATCAACAGGGGAAAAAAATGGTATCTAAGCATAATTTAGAGACTTTTGTTAGGAGCCTCACAGATATGGGGTTATCATTGATACATGATGGTTGGTTAGGGTTCGATAATAGTTTTTTTTTTTTTAGAGGCAACAAAAGATGGTGTCTTGTATGACCGGATCCCCGCTGTATCCCATCATATCCCCATAAGTTGATAGTCGATCTATGTTTGGGAATATCATATCTTTTGAACACTTAAAATGAATAGGAACTGTAGCAAGTAAAGAATTAAAATTGTAGCTTTGGGGTTGAAAATGGACCAAGTTTTGATTATAGCAAGCGCTAAGAAGATAGGACATGATAGACAAGTCAATTCCTACTAAATTAGTGATGAATTGCATGTCTATCTTTGTTTTTTTTGAGGGGGGTGTCCTACAATAGATATTACTATAATTATCATACAATAGTTTATCTAATTCATTTTTTTTGTTTGAGAAAACAGGCGAAAACCATGCGGTGTTGCGGTACCTGTCTGCTACGCCAGGCTGCTTCAAGCAGAATGATCTGACCGCGTTGAAAGGATGTTGCAGTGCGAGCCCACTTCACGAAAAAGCCTTCGTCGTAGCCGCTATAGCCACATAAAAAGGCACCAAGCCTTACTGGCGCGAACTTTTCAGGTCTTTATACATGTACGTAAAGATGTATATACATGCATTTTTCAAGATTCCAGGTTATGCCCATTCTTGTTCGGGTACAACTTCCCCAACCCAGTTTTTTGCGGGTCAAGATCACCATGTTTGCAGCATATGGACTTTTGTGCAGACCCCCCAGGGCCCCAGGAGCCTCGTAGTCCTTGAATGATCCCCCGCAGGTGCTTTGTGTACCTGCGGGCATGGTCCCGGAAGTCACGATGCCAAGCCCTTCCATAGCTGCCAGGCGGGTCCCCCTCCACTTGGGGGTTGCAGGTAGGCTTATTATGGAGTATAACTATGGGATCTCAACCTCCATAAGGTGGGATACGGCCCCTGTAACTATACTGCAACAGTTAAATAAGCCATTTATATCCATTTACTATATAGTGGAATTGCACCCCCGAGCAGTGATGTTTGTTGGTTTATAAAAACGCCAACCAGGCAACCTAGGCGGCCCCCCTTTGTATGGCAGTAAAATATCGGTGGTTTCTAGAGTTTTTTTGTTCCCTGCAGACGAATAAGAAGGTGCAGAATCTGGTAAAATCCAATCCTCACAATTTATATCAATTTATAAGAAATTACCACTCTATTGGACTGGATTGGATTCCTCTCAATTTTATAAGATGGTAATTTACAATGTAAATTGAACCAGTTCTGTCCATTTCTGTTCTTTTTTTGAAGTTACTCTAGTGACTACTAGTAACCCAATGATGATTTGTGAAGAGATCTTGGTTTCTGAGCGTGATGGGCAGAGCCGCGAAGCCGCGATGCCGTACCCAAAGTGAAGACACTATAAGACCAGATGCTGTTCTATTGTAATCCCATCCCCCTACATATGAAATTGCCCATAAAAAGGAAGGTTTCCTAAAATTTTGGGTCCCAAATCATGCAATTTTTATGTCCGGATTTTCCATGAAATAAACCATCTATGTATTGTTATGTGATGTGTATTGTTTATTGAAATTTCCATGAAATATAACTTTCCAATTTCTATTCTGTTTTCTTTGCCCTTTGTGGAAACTCTCACATGGGCACAGGTGAGTGGCTGCCTCTGCCAGACCTTTCACCATGCGGGTGTGTGTTCCTGCCGCGGGGGAACCCAGGGCTTGCTTCCCCAACTTGGGAAATCTTGGGAACTTTGGGAACTCCAAAGTCCTTCAAGATCTACTTCACACCTGATGCACACCAATCCAAAAGATCCAAAAGATCCAAAAGATCCCAAAAGCACTTCTGAGTCTCAGGATGTCTCCGGGGGATTTTGGGTGTCCACAAATTAATCTTAATATGAACCATAAATAGAGAGCCACCGCCACCAACCGGGTCAAGTCCGAAGCGACAAGCCGACTGCGCAGTTAGACATCTCAACCAGGCAGTAACTATAAGACAAAAATCAAAAGTCATCTCAAATCACTATATACAAATCCCTCAAATAGCTGGTGGTTTCAAGCATGCGTTATGTTTCCTTAGGCATGATCCCCTGACGGTTCTTCACGTTTCACGGAGGTTTTTGTTTTTTTTGCGATTTCTGAGGTCACAGCTGGGCGTGCGGAGTCTCAGAGACGATTTTCAGACACCACGTGGGAAATAATTCCAAGGTAATTTCCAATGTACAATTCGATGGACCATTGATGGTGATATCGAGCAAATTTATTCTTGTATACATGATTCCTTAAAAAATAATGTTCTAAGCTTTGGAAAACCATGTCTAATCGATGGGGTGTTATGCTTCGAAAGGTTGAGACAAGCCCCAATCGCACCTAAACATTATAACATCATGACTTCAAATTGCAAAAACATATTCCTATGTCAGTTTCAGGGTCTTTCACATGAAATTGGGATGTTTTTTTTTCAGAAATCCCGTCCCCGGGAGATGTGGTGATCCCTGCGACCAAGATGGTTATATCATCATGTATATCATCATGTATCATTTAATATCATTATATATATATCATTCATTATTCATTATATCATCAACACATTTCCAACTATCTCATTCATTATATCATTCATTATATCATTCATTGTATCATCAAAAAAAATCCAAATATATCATTAATTATATCGTTCATTATATCATCAACAAATTTCCATATATCATATTATTTCATTCATTATATCATCAATCAATTTCCAACTAGATCATATTATATCATATTATATCATTCATTATATCACCAACAATTTCCCAACTATATCATATTATATCATTCATCATATCATCAACACATTTCCAACTATACCATTCATTATATCATTCATTATATCATTCATTATATCATTCATTATATCATTCATTATATCATCAACAAATTTCCAATTATAACATTAATTCTATCGTTGAATTTTCCTATGCTCCCAGCATGTGCTCATCCGTCGCTGCCCCGAAACGCCTTAGGTGCCATCGGACAGAGATCCAGAAGCTTGGACCTTCGCCCTATGCAGGCCGCCAAGGGGTTGGTGGTAACCATGGTTTTTTTTAGTGGTGGTTGATGAGTTGATGAGTTTTTCTGGTGGCATAGTATATTAGGGTTTTATATAAGCTAGATATATCCATGATATATCTAGAAAATAGGTTGATCTAATACTTTTTATGGGGTTTTATGGTTGTTTATAAATCAACTTATCGATACATCGATAGTAGCATCCACCAAGCAAATGTTGGTAAATGGTTTTCTCTGAAAATAGGGAACCCCAAAGTCCATAGTCCATGGATTATCATGCTTTATCCATGGATTTTCACTATTCACAGCTGGTTCCCAGCTGGGTTGTGATCTCCGTTTTCAGACGTGGACGTGATGATTTGACCATCCAAACATGGGGATCTAACGATGGCATCCATGGCACACGGTCGTCCCGGGGAGCTGGGTGAAAAGAGACCTGGGGCATCACGGGTTTCACGCCGCAGCTCATTAAACGCAACCAATCCCTCAACAGTGTTCGGCCTTAGAGGTTGACCTGTAGCCATCAACTGAACCCGGTTGAAGTCCAACTAGTTGTTTCGTTTCCTGTCTTGGTATCTAGCGTCAGAAATACGGAAATCAGCAACTCTCCAGCGCAAGAAGAATTATCTTGTTCAGCAGGGCATCCAAGATGAACCGTATTAAACCACCTTGTACCACGGTTCAGACTATGCTGTTAAATCTTAACACCATGGCTCACATCATATCCTATCAAACTTGTTAGTCATATCAGTTTCCATCAGATTCTATCAGTTTCTATCAGTCAAACTTCATAACCAATGGTTCAATCTATTGGTATCTAGATCTGATGTGTATAATGATATATATATAATTACTGATATTCATGATATTATATATATACATACTGATATTCATAACATATAATATATTCTATCAGACATAACCAATCTATCAGTTTTGCATCTTGTTTTTTTTCTCTCAACTCCATAGAAAAACTCCAAGATGCCGCGCAGGCAACCCAGGCAACCCAGCAGCTGCCAAGACAACCTTTTGCCCCTGGTCACTTGACGGATCACGGGTTGAGGTGGTGGATTGTGCTGGTTTTAGCCATGAGTTATGCCATTTCATGGAAAGTTCATGGGAATATCATGGAAATATGATGGGAATATAATATAAATGGGATGTAAATATCCATATTATATGTACATATTAATATAGTTATAATATACATATATTATATATATATATCTCATGATAGAATATAACCAACTGCTACATCCAATTTGGATGTCTCTGAAACTGGGGGGATTGAGTCATGTTTGGACCCTTGAATTGGCATGTTTACTGCAACCATGTTCTACGTTTTTTTTTTTGTTCAGCATTGAAAAATAAGATATCTCGTGGCTTAAATGTATTTAAATGTTGTAATTTCAGCTTTATTGATGGCTCTTTTTTGGCATTTTATATCATTGATATATATTATTGATTGGTTGAATACCCACTGGGAATGATTTCCAAAGGATGAACATCTTTCCGTGGGAAGCCGGGATGAATTCCACGGGAATCTATGGGAAATGGTGGGTGGAAATAGTTTTTGTTGAATAGATGAGAGTTGTGAAAGTCCAAACATCATATACATCATATATCTTTTATATGTGTGTGATTCTTTCGTTGAATCGATCATGAAAATCCAATGGTGTGTCGTTTTAAAAACGTCTCTGGTCCCCGGATCAGTAAATCCGATGGTCGGTCAACCAACGTCATCTCTGCGGCTTCGCAGGCGTCGTCCCTGCGATGAGCGATCTGAGTGCAGGCGGATTCAGCTCTATCCGATTGACTCATTGGTACTTTGGATTGGTTTAAGGCAAAAAATCTACAGTACAGGTTAAAGCATGGTTTTTTGCCTATGAGCTATGGCGGTTCCCGTAATTTGTTCCCTTAAAATGATCCCATGTTTCTTTTACTCGGGGAGATCTTTCTGTGCATGAAGGTTCCCTAAATTGGGGGACCTCAAAATCATTCAAGTTGTTGGTTGTCATCAAGGGGAAACCAATGGTTTGGCGTACCCATAATTTAGGAACCCCACTACATCTCATATTTTATTGAGAGATAATACATACAGAATATGTCTATTTCATATTCCAAATATTCAGAATATTCACATTCTAAAAAAACAAAATGAGAATGTTGATACTATGATTTAGCTTATGGTTATCCCATATTATCCCATGACAGTAGATCTTATGGCTATCCCATGATAGTAGATAACATTAGATAACTATTCCATGGTCACCATTTTGATATGGGGGTGGGTCAATACCTATTAATTTCATTTTTAGTGGGATGAACATCCATTTACCAGCTATTTTGGGGTTCACTAGGTACCAGGGTTTTGACCCATCCCCATATGATGATTACGCATACTGTAGATTTCCTGGGAACGAATAGGTGTCATGCCATGATTTGATTGGTAAACGAACAAAAGTGGTGTTGGCTCTGGTGTATTGTTGCTGGTGAACGGGTTAATATATATCACATATTATGTAATATGATATACTTGTGAATGTATGTACAGTAAATGTACTGTGTATATATATATATATACATATACACATGTAATTAATGCACATATATATATATACATGGTCAATGGTGTTGAACAAGAGCTTTGTGTCACACATGTATACAATTCACTACCCAGTAGTTAGGGGGAGACATATTTTGGGAAGTCTGTTCGCATGTTCCCTTTTCTGGGGAGTGAATGATTAGGAAAATGTTATATATTCTAGATCCCATGCCACAACCAACCGGGGATTGTTTATACACCCATTATACTTCAGCTGTTCTTAGGGTAGTGAGAAATAGTAACCAAGGTCCCCTTGTTGTAACCCCGTAGTGCAAGCCACAGCCTGGGACTTCTTAACCAATGTCGTGCAGGGAACGCTTGCAGACTATATGCGGATGATAATGGATGTAGTTCTCTGTTTGTTCTCCCATCAATAGGTCCAGTGCAGAAGTGAAGAATTGTTGGTTCAGATATTCCCACCTTTGGGTTTGCAAAGAACTTTCAGGAAGCTTGTCAAAAAGTGGTGCAAATCGGTGTCAACCCTAGTTTTCATCAAGATGTTCTTTATATCAATCCGGTCACATAAAACGGACATTGATCAGAACCTTGGTACTCTGCTGAACACCAACATAGTTTCTAATGTTATATTAATCCTCCTAAATGTTTTTTTTTGCTGTTGGCCACAATGGTCATATTTGTCAAATCATACATTATATATATATACATATAATATATATATATATATGTGGATATACATATCGTATCCCCCATTCTGCCCATATTTCGGTTGGTTCAACCTCCAGTCTCGTCCGCCGAGTGATGACTGTGGAGCGACTACGCGTGGCAACGCTTCGTCGCGTCCAGAAGCAAAGGCCGAGCCGGCGCGTGGCTTGGCCAACTGATAGCTGAGTCAAATTGGTTGATAACTTATGAAATCAATGGCCATTCCAGGATCCTAACTTGGAGGTACCTACCATATATAAGGCCTATATAGTTAAGGCTTATTGATGAAATGATATGATATGATATGATGACTAAGTTATCAAGGTTAATGATGGTTATAACATGACGTTGAATGATAATTATAAGCTGGTTGATAACTTGTGATTTGATGATATAAAATGATATGATATGATGATATGATGCTTAACCTAGTTAACATAGATGGTTTATATGTTATGATATGATATAACATGATATAAATATATGTAAATATAGTTCATTGGGTTTCTAAACCAGCTTATAACTGGGGTGTGGCCAACTTGTACCCTTCCGTTGCTTTTAAGGGGAAAGTGTAAATGATCTTCCATATGTTCCGATAAATTTTATGGGGGCCTCTAGGTGTGCCTCTAGGTGTGCCTCTAGGTGTGCCTCTACTAGCGTCATTTATGGTGATTCCAATAAGGACGATGATGATCACTATGAAGCAGTGGATTTACCCTCTGGTTATTTAACAGTTCGCCATGGTATAGATGGCCCATAGATTTATAGATGATTTACCAAACTTAAAAATGGGTGGATTTTCCATGGCGAACTGTTAAATAACCAGAGGGTAGGTGTTTTTTCTTAAAGACAAAGCCCTCTGGGATACCAGATACCACACCATTTCACAGGAAAAGCTAGGGTCGTGTTGTTTCTGTATAAAACCTTTACAATGGCTTTGGTCAGGAAACCTGTTACTTTGCTATTGCTGCGTTTTTTTTAACCAATGGCCAGCAATGGCCCAGACGCCAAGAGCAGACACATAGAGGGTAAAACTGAATGATTGGCTGATGTTGCAACCCAGCAAAGTTGAATGACATCTATACGTACACTGGTTCCATGTTTGAGCAAATCATATATTTTACTAAATATCTAAAATGACTAGAAACTAAGGATGTAAATCCTACCTTTTGAGGTCGAACATGGATCAAGTTCGTTGGAATGATGGTTGATCAGGAACTGTGATCCACTCTCTGCAGGGGACTTGTCATGAGCTGGATAGGTTGTATCTCCAGCAACCGACCAGTGATGTTGTATAGCCCATAGGATCCATGGTGCTGCTATATATGGTAACATTTACCATTAATATACCCCCAATGTTAGCATATATACCATACATGGATCCTATAGGTAACTAGGGATGTGGGCAAAGGTGCCGTCCGCAGCTCTGACTCAAGGAGCGACATCAGATACAAATCCATCTCATCGATTCTCATCGTAGAAGCTCAAGTTGGGTCGGCCGCCCCGTACATCATGTGACAGACATTTGATTTGAGATGGGCCGTTGTTTAATGGACATGAAGGAATGTATAGAAGACACCCCATTGTACAAAGGTCGTTGGGTCGAGCTCAGCTGCCACAACTGCCGCAACTGCGGCACCGCCCTTTGGTCCTCTGGTTATTTAACATAGCTATGGAAGATGGAGCATCTATAGATCATTTCTGATGATTTGTATACCTTTATTTGAATGGTGATTTTTTCCAGTTCGCTACGTTACCAAAGGGTAGATCACAGCTTCAGCCCAGTAGGTTTTTTCAAACAACTGCTGAACGCTAAGCCATGGAAAGTTCGGAGGACTTTCCACCCAGTGGCTTCAAGAGATGTCTGGCGGATCCATACCAAGATCACCTTGGCCCTTTCTACTATCATCCAGAGGTGCGACACCATGTCAACACAGGTGAGCCCTTGAAGATCTCAATTTATTGGGGATGATAAGCCAAAACAATGAGAAAACCCTATCAACCAACTAAGTAGTATTTCATTGAATAAGGTAAACTATTTCTTCATTTTATTTAAAACACAACATACATATATACTCAAATATATATATATATATAGAGAGAGATAGATATACATGTTTAATGCCTCACATCGATGGCTTCACCTTCCAACATCCAGATACTTGGGGGATTCGGCCCAGGAGCGCGTGATGACCATGAGAGTTGCTCGCCTGGATGCCTTGAAACAGTCGATGAGCCGATGATCGAAACTTTATTTCTGGGTACCATCTGGTTATGACTAACAGTTCGCCATGGTATAGATGGCCCATAGATTTATAGATGGTTTACCGAACTTAAAAATGGGTGGATTTTCCATGGCGAACTGTTAAATAACCAGAAGGTAATTATCTCTGATTCTAAGGGTATATCGGTATATCTGATGAAACCATCTATAAGTGGTATCCCTGAAATAAATGTGATATTGTTGGATAGCCGTATGCTCATGAAGTTAAGTGTTGTGTCAAGCCCACCGAAGACCGGCAGTTTCCAGGTCAGTTCTCAGATGTGCAATGCCCTTGGCGTCCTGCACGGTGGCGCGCTGATGTCGTTTTGCGTGCCTTGGAGATGGATGTGAGATGCGGTTTAGATGGAGATTTCCTAAAATAGGGCTACCTCCAAATCATCCATATTTAGATTGGGATTTTCTATCATAAACCATCCATTTGGGGTACCCCTAATTTTCGGAAACCTCCAGATCAGAGGCAATGGAGATGCAACCAGCTGCATGATGTTTGAAGGGACAACATCAGCTGATTTTGGGAAAAATTGACCAATCGTTTATGAGTCTATTTTCAGAGGTCTGCCCCAGTCTGGTTTCAACCGCCTCAGAAGCAGGGTAGATATGGTGAGTCTCCTATTAACCTCGTCTCCATACTCTTAAACACCTCCATTGTATGGTGTAAATCCCCTACAATTATTGACAATACCATGGTTTCTGGGGGTTGTCGAAATATTGGGGGAAAGGATTAGTTGGTGATTTCAAGTGTTGTGAATTTCCATCATTCTTGGAAGGTTGGACCCAATTCACCAATCTCTTTTTTTTATTTGTTTAGTTTGAAACCATGTGCCAGACCAAGACGAAGACTTGCTGAAATGTGTTGGATTCATGGCCGTGACCAAACGGATGGATGCGTTGGGTATTGGAACATACCCCGGTATTGGAACCACTTGTTGACCATGATTTTGAAATTACAAACTCAACAAAAATCAAGAGTTGCAGAGCAACAAACATAAGCAATCCGTGATTCTGGCACTAGATGTTTTCAGTACATTCTGACGCGCAAATACATAGTCATCCAAAGTCTATACACTTGAATTTCATGAGTTTTCTCGACTCAGTTTTGAGGATGCCGCCCTGTTCATCATTGCCCGAGAACATACCGTTGAAACTGGGCTGGAGATTTTTGGGATTCTAGCTTGACACGAAAAGCGAGCTAGGAACTAGCAGTAACTAGCAGAAATTGGGGGTACAACCAACTACTGTACATGGGAATAAGGTGGACAATCATGATTTTGGGGTTGGTTTGCGTTCCTGTCCAATGAGTCAGTAATGAAAATTGGGCAGTCAACCCTGCAGCATCCAAAGATGACAAGCTTGGCATTCGTGACTTTTCCATGACCAGCGGTGTCACCAAAGCCTGGAATTCCCTGGGACTGATATTTGATCCATGTTTGATCCCAAACGATGCTTGGAATGGATTGAAGCTGCTTGGAATGCATCATGTTACCATGTTTCTTTGCGACACTTCAGCGCGATGTTTTGCGTGGCACCCTGGCCCAGGAAACGACAGGCCGAACCTACGTGTCTCTCAGCTGCAGGGTGGAGATGAGCGGTGAAAAACACTGATGGGTGGCATGGAACTGAACAAAAACACTGAGGGCTGGTGGTTATTGATGGTTTTCCATACGTTATTCTTCTTTTGGCAAAGTGTGTATTTAATACATGTTCATATTATATTCACATGACACATTCGGTCAAGTCATTGTGTACCGCTGTGTTTTCCTCAAGACAGCTCGCTGGTTGCTGGTTCAATGTCATCCAAAACACGGCCAGATTTAGATTTCGTCATTTGAATTTGGCCATTTAGATTTCGTTTTGAGAAAAATCTGGCGACCGTGGACCGTGGACCGTTCCATCCTCGATGTCGCCAGGACACTCAGTATGAATATTGATCCTCGGCGGCGAGATGGGATACCCAGCGAACTATGGATGGGTCATGTTATGATGGTCCAGAGTAAAGGCGGTCCATCGGTCCATCCGTTAAACCATGTTAAACCGCTGGAGCTACTCCACATAACTTAAACAACTTAAGTCCAGCTCTGGTTCCCTGAGAAAACATGATAGTTATGACATGTTATGACATGTTATGACATGTTATGACATGTTATGACATGTTATGACATGTTATGACATGTTATGACATGTTATGACATGTTATGACTCAGCATTGAATATGGTCTGTCAGTCACATAGTACAAATCCCAAGTTTTGGCCGGTGAACTTCCAAGTTGCTATCCTGTATATCATCCCACTTGACTTGATACATCGCAAGCGAAATGTTAAATTGTTTGCAGGCTAGCAAGTCATTCCGATTAGCCATATGTACCCCACAAAAAACCCTTGATATTTGATGCTGAGTATATACCAGGGGTGCAGCAACAAGGGGAATAGCTTCCAGAAGTTGGGATGATATGAGGCCCCTAGACACATATGTTACATGCCCACCTGTAGCTGGAACTGCATCCCCCAGTTTAGGTGTGTCTGAAAATTATAAACCGTAAACCCCTAAATCCACTGGTTAAGCATCCATTGTCATCCAGAAACATTTATTTGTTCATTTCCCATTTTGCAGACACACCCACTATAGAAATGCGATTGTTCATATTCCCACAAATATCCCATGAAATGCTATTAGTACTGTAGAAACCCCATCATGAGCCCCAATTGATTGCGGCTGACAATCACCCCAAATTGGTACATGTTTGTTTACGTTCGAAGATCTTAGAAGTGATAGACTCCAAGCGTTTTTGGTTTATTTAGTGGATGGGTCACGGGTCTATCACTAAAAAAAAAACGCACCTTCCCCACGCGGCGTCACGCCAGGACTTCATGGGTCGCTGCCGCGAGGGGGCTCTGGTCCTGGGAGGAGGGGAAGTGGTGAAGGTTTCCAGTGACAAGGACTGCAGTGGCATTCTTCATGGACAGGGAGTACCCTCTGGTAATTTAACATAGCTATAGAAAATCACCATTTTTAATAGGTAAACCATCTATAAATGGGCCATTTTCCATAGCTATGTTAGTTTACCAGAGGGTAACCATCATTACCCAGTGTATCCCTGTAGTGAACTATTTATGGTTAATAATGGTTAATGATGGGTAATAATGGTGGTTATTAATGGATAAATTACTTTACTTCGAGTGATCCGCACCCTGACACTTATTTGTCATAGTTTCTGACATACCATCTGGAAATACATATAATATTAATTCTGTAATGTTGGTAAAACAGTGCCAAAAAACCATCCCCCAGTCACCACCTTTTTTTTAGGTGGTACTGTTTGGCATAAACCATTCCCAGTCATGGGGGGTTTATGACATTGTTTTACCCACATTTATCTGATGTCAAAAATGGGGGATCCCGTAATCTTGCTGGGTCATAGATGATTCACGATTCACTTGTTGCGTGTTTTTTTTGCCGGAGGATTTGATTCAAGCAGTAAACCGTACATGAATCCATGGTTACCGTACCCATACCCATAGGATCCATGGTGCTGCTGTATATGGTAACATTTACCATTAATATACCCCCAATGTTAGCATATATACCATACATGGATCCTATGGGATATGGCCATGGTTAATCCCCCAGCGTTGAACGACAGGACTTGATCCTGGTCCAGGGCTGGGCCAAGGCGGGTGGCGCCTCTGGCCGGGTCTTGTGTGTCTTCCGCGGCATGCTGAAGTTCGCGCCCAAGGCGTCGCCCTCGGAGCACAAGGCGGAAAAACGCCATGCCGGCGCCGGGGGCCGGTGGAGTTTGGGGAAATTCGGAGAAAATGGGGAATTGACCGTAGGGAGTGAATTGCATGATATTGGTGATTCAATGGGGCTTTATATAAATAGGATTCAATGCGGTTTAAAGTTTTTAATGGTGATTCAATGGTGATTTTAAGGGACCAAGAAAAGTGAGAATCGTGAAATTCTGAAAATGGGTGATTTGATCATCACCCTTGGGTGTCATCAAACATGGCTAGCTGGGAAATTTGCCAATTTTTTGGGGCATGCCAAAAACGTGGGGTCAATCATCGCACGAAAGTAACTAATGCGGGATTTTGCAGAAAGCTATGTTTGACAACCATGAGGGTATTGTGGCTTTGTTGCAAAGTGTGGATACCTGAATTGCCCCAATTGATGACTGTTGGAAAATCGAAATGCGTGCAATTATGAGAAAGCATCAAAATTTGCAGTAATTATGTAATTACCATAATATTATCCTATTTATTCATTGGTTTATTCATTCATTTATTTTGAGACACACTCAATTTGGCAGGAGGCTTGGATTTTTTAAATATATATCTTGAAACAAAAAACATGAGCCAAGCTGGGATCACTTTTTTTAAAGCCAAGCTCTTCTTCAGCGGTGCAGATTCACCCCATTGCGACATGGGGCTTACCAAGTCTTACCAAATGACGGGCTGGTGGAAACAAGTTCTTGCCATTTGCGACAACAATCATCAATAATATCAATATATATATATCAATATAATATCACAATAATAACAATAATAACCGGTACCGTTAATAATCAATGGTCAATAATCAATGTCAATAATCATCAATAATCATGTGTGTTTCCTTGTCGTTTTTTTTTTTCTGTGACAGTGCTAGATGTCACGAACATCCAGGCGAAAGCCCGACGTTCGAAGCTGTGAGTCGCCGCGCGACATCCCATGGAAGTTGTGGCGCGGCCGCGAAGCGCAGGATCCGGTCACGGTGGAGGTGCAGTTCAGAGATGGTGAGGCGGCGGCGCTTTCCGCGAAAAAGGGAGACTCTGGGGGATGCTGGGAAATCTCGAATTTTTGGACCGTTTGTGAATGGAGAGTAATGAAGATGTTTGTTTTCTTGCTATGAGGAGAGCTTGAGGCTTTGAAGTGGATGCCATTTGGATTGCACGAAAAGGAACCTGACCTCCGACTATAGTGTGAAAACTTTCCCGTCTATGGTCACTTGTCTAGTAATGAGTGATAATCCGCAACTAACGCAGGGGTACAAAGAAAAGAAATATGTCAATATATTCCTGAATTGTCAATAATTGTCATATATTGCTAAATTACTATGATGACATTGACATAGATAATCCATGATAATCCCATTTCTAGACTATTTCAGACCCAATATTCCTGAATTGTCACCATAGTCGAAATGGTAACTCTCTCCTGAGGCCCAGGCGTAGCAGAATTGCAGTGCATCCTGGATTGTTTCCATGGGAATTCATGGCCAGCCGGTCCATCCGTATGTAGTATAGTAACTCCATTGCAATTGCAATATATATATATACACATATATATATATATATATACAGTATATACATATATATATACAGTATATACATATATATATATGTATAAATATATATATATGTATAAATAAATAAATAAATATATATATATATATACATATATGTATAAATATATATATATACTGTGATTTTCCAATTTGCTGCCGCACCAACTCTCAGGTTCAACACACCTTTCTTCCGCCAAGCACCAGCTCGGCTCAGGAAGTGGCCCAGGTGTGGGTGGGAGGGCTGTTGGTGTTAGCGCCATTGGTTGCCTTCTCTGTGGTTCAGAGATTGGAGTGTGGACACTCCTGCGGATACACCGTGGCCGGTGGATAGCAGCGATTGAGAGTCAAAAGATTTTGCCGCGATCAGCAGCTTGGAGGTGGAGGAATCCGGGATCTGTTACCAGTTCACAATATACATATATATATATATATGTATATATATATGTATATATATATATATGTATATATATGTGTGTGTGTGCGTTAGCCATTGCACCGCATTTATGTATGGAATTGGTATAGCCTTATGAATCTAGGACTTGATAACCATAGCATGATCCTCCACAAGGTGATTCCCTCATATTTACAGTATAACTAATGTTGCTTCATCAGTTATGCTACAAGGTGGGCCCCCCCACTTATGAGATTATAGTTATATATGTTCTACCGTTATATCTACTGTACCATAAACCATAGTGAACTAGGTTATGAACCAACTTAACTATCTATAGGGGACCCACTTTCTAGAAATCTCCATGGGGGCACTGCCTGGGCCCGTTGGGCCGAGGTTCGACCTCCACCGTGCCGCCAGCGCGCAGCAGCGCGCCGTCGCCCACGCCAGCGTCAGCGGCGGCACCGGCGGCACCGGCGCCGCGCGGGCGGGGGGCTGGAAGTCCCAGTGGTGCGGAGAGGTCCCAACAACGGTTTTACTGCATCCTGATTTGGAAGAATGATTGAAATCTGCAGGGAATACACCTCAAATATCTTTATACTTCCATAATCTTCCATAATTTTTTATAGGAACTAAAGAAATTAGATCCTGGGAAAAATGTGTTGGATGATCCCAAAATATCTTTCCAAAATGCGTTGGATGATCCCAAAATGACCCTTGTAAAGCTGCCGCCCCGGAATCTGGCGTTGACAAAGCTGAGGTGTCGGCTCCGAGCACACCAACGGGGCGGTCGCGAAGTTCCAGTGCTACAGGTGCCGTCGGGGATGACCCGTGGATTTCAGGGGATGTTGGGTGGGGCCAGGCCCCAAAAGGGCTTCAGTTGTGGGATAGGCGGCTGGTGATTTTTGTTGTGAATTTATGGCTTTGAATGGGACGTTGAAAAGTTGATGATACACCCACCACTTTAGGTTTTTGGGTGTTTCTTGGGTATCTCTATGACTCTATGTTATTTTGGGACAACACCAAATTTCAATAAAGTTTCAGAATGATCAGAAGTGATTCACCTGCATTTTTTATGTTAGGATCCAGGTGCATGCTCAGCATTTTTCGCATAAGTTTCCACTTGAATTCCCCATTTGGTAACTTATTTTTCAGGGATGGGTTAGACTGTGTTGACACAGTCTACGAAATAAAACTAAATAAAAAGGTAAGCTAAGATTCGATTTCATTAGCATTTGGAACGCTGCTGGTTCCGAAATATTCTTGAACGTGCATTAAAATGTTAAGGGCCCCTTCTCACCCGTTGCATGGCAAAAACACACGTTGTAAAAAAACTGTCCTCCAGTGGTCATGACGAATTTATGGCATCCTGATTTGTTGTGCAAGGATGACAGGTGGAGGGGGGAGAAAAACATCCGCGACAGACAAGTTTCATGACGGTTTCGCCAATTCCCTTTGGATTCAGAAAGACCATGTTGGTAAGACATCAAAAAATGTTTAAAACCGAAGCGGTGCATGGCGTCTTGTACCCGGCTCTCGAATTAGCACATGCCACTGGTAGAACCATGTCCCACAGTAACCAAAACGTGTTAGTGTCACAAACTCTGTCTTAGTAAGTAGCTCTTGGGGCACTCATGCTAACCGTCAAAGATTGGCGCCCCTGCCTTGATGGCCAAGGTGACGCTTTCTTCATGCCCAAGTCTGGCAGCCGAATAAACCTTGGTTTGGTAGGTTGATGAGTCTATGATTTGAAAGATACGCTCTGGATCCCTCTGGTAATTTAACATAGCTAATACCCCATGTATAGTTGATTTGCCTCTTCAAAATGATGATTTTCTATAGCTATGTAGGCTATGTAGGCTATGTAGGCTATGTAGGCTATGTAGGCTATGTATGTTAGTTTACCAGAGGGTGTATCGCAGCTTAAACTCCTGACTCTTTGTTGATCGATGGTCAACGATGGTCCCAGTGGAGAGATTTCTTGGGCGGGCTGGTGCTTGCCAACCAGCTATGGCGTCTGAAAATGGGGAATAGCCCCAAATAGCCATGTCAATTCATCGGCCAATGGATTTAGGGTAGCCATGGGTAGCCTATTTTCAAACAAACCCATATTGCTTCGACTTAAGTTATTTTTGTTTTATGTTGTTTTATGTTGTCTTAGGACCATGGAGGGTTCCTTCAACACCTTTTGTTTCCATGTTTTTGAGATGTTGCACTGGCAGTGTAAGTGTTACTCTCTAAAGGATCAAAGCTTGGGGAGTGTGATTTATAGCTCAGAAATCCCATTCCCCTAATATGAAACACCCCCCAGAAACCATATTTTAGTGGGGGATTTACAGATACTTGGGACCATATATACAATGTTTTGTTTATAATAGGATCGTGAGGGATGAGATTTAGCCTTAGCCATATCCACCAGGTTTGAGAACCTTGGCCAAAATGCAGGTCCCAGTGCCAACCTCGGGATTGAAAAACTGGGCAGGCTGTGTGGTGTCTGTGTGTGTTGTACAAAACATCATTCAAAGCCGGTGCTGGTTGCTTCATCATATTTTGCCAATGAGTTAGACGTGGTTAAACGGTTTGCTTTCTATGAACTGACTTATTGGGGATGACTGAAACATATTATCGAAGGAAGTTTAGAAGCTAAACTTCCGACAATATGGACAGTTGAAACGCAGAGCAGGGAAGAGGCAGAGAGAAGAGAAAAGATAAGAAGAAAGAAGAGGTAGATGCGCGAAAAAATAGGAAAGTCGCGATTCACTGTGTTTTTCCAATGATTTGTGGCTCCGGAGGGTCGAAAAGTAGGCTCGCTAAAGCGGCGGGTGCGGAGCCAGCTGGCCAGATGAGACATGAAAAAGTGCACG
>Ga0126342_10006962_pt1 | contig 20152 bp, 15 predicted proteins | sample Cyp1metagenome_FD_92528 | JGI IMG/M metagenome (GOLD analysis project Ga0126342, IMG submission 92528) | Coral microbial communities from Lord Howe Island, Old Settlement Bay, Australia - Cyphastrea 1 metagenome | ecosystem: Host-associated > Invertebrates > Cnidaria > Coral ...
TCCATCAGTGGCTTCGCTCTGCCATCCCTGATTCACAACAACCAACCTCTCCTATAGGTTTCCTATTTTTGAAACTTCCGCCACCGCCTTGTGCGGTACTACTGGTAGAGGTCTTCATCCATCCCCATGTACTATTGGATAAGTCAATATTAATCATCATTATATTATAATTGATCAATTGCCCTTATATTCCCATTATCCCATCAATGTATCCAATTGCGAGTCAGCTGATGTATCGATTCACCACCAAAATTCCTGGTGTTTTCCATATATATATATATCCCATAGGATCCATGTATGCTATATATGCCCCAATTGTTAGCATATATACCAGCACCATGGATCATATTTATATATATAATGAGGTAAACCTGTTGTATCCCAGTATATCCCTAGTTTTTGTTGCTCGGTGAAATGGTGAAATCCCTATTTCTTTGGCTGCTTAGATCCATACCACATGGCCAACACATCAGTAGCTTTGAACAACGATGCCACGATGCCAAACCACTGAGCCCAACTGATGAATATCCAAAATGATCCAAACGTTGAAGATCCAAAATTCAGCCACTGATCTCAATAAATGAACATCGTTGGGTATCAGTTATTGAGATAAATATCATTAAACCCATCAGTTTGCCCAGCCATCACTAAATTATTCACATATACATCCACCAAAAAAACATCCAGCTATTGAGGTACCTCCATTGATAGTTTTTTACCCAACCACTGCTCAACATGTCCCAGTCGACGTTTCAGCGTCCCGCCAGGACGTCCAGCCGGCTCCGCGGCAATCGACTTCGCCCGGACACCAAACGCCGAGCGGTGACCGACATTGGACTTATAGGGATTTGAGAGAGATTTACAGGGATTTATTGGAAATTATAGGAATTTATTATTTTTTTTTAAGGGTTTTATAGGAATTTATTGGGATTTTATAAAGATTTATAGGGATGTTATAGGAATTTTACAGGGATTTATTGGATTTATAGGGATTTATTAGGATTTATAGGGAGTTATAGAGACTTATGAAGATTTTATAGAGACTTTTCAGGATTTTATAGGGACTTTATAGGAATTATATGGTTCATGTGGGTAGCCCAAAAAAAACTGCCAGAAGGTGTGTTTTTCAATGCCTCACTTCATCCTAGTCCTAGTAAGCAATGGATTGGTTTTGTTGGGAAAATCGAAACCGGAAATTTCGGAAACCATAGATTTTCCCATGAAGATCATGGGGCTTTCCGGTTCCAATTTTTCCCAACAAAACCAATCCATTGATAGTAAGCAATTTTGACTCACTGCAAGCTGGTAGTGCTTCGGACAACTCCAACCGAGAGTTGTGGCTCTCTTGTTGTCCAGGATTGATATGCAATACATGGACAGCCATGTTGTTTTTTTGCACATCCCCGGTCAGATCAATCAAAAGTGTCTAAGGCTTGTTGCGTAGTTGCGCCGTATTTTGGCGCAATTGTGGCGAGCGTTGGCGTAATTTGGCGTAATTGCGGCGTGATTCGGCATAATTGCGACTGCAACATGGTTCAATGATGCCATTGCGTTTTTGCGAGATCGCTTTTGCCAATTGCACGCGCGTGGCTGCAGCGTCATTCGCCGAGAGACTAAGAGGAGCTGAAAATATGCCAGAATGTCTTATAGCTGCTGGGCATTCAACCACGATGTTGTCAGCGACCATGGTTCTGATTTGCGGCATTTCTGGGCATGTTGAGTTTTTTCTTGCAGCAAAAAAAACCACATAATGAATTGGTGCATGTTTTCTGTCCTCTAAGTGGACCTAGGATGACCTAGGTGTACCATATCCAAAAAACTGGGGAGCTAAGGAGCTACTGAGACTTTCCCAACCACATGGTAGGTCAACGTGGGATGGCTAGTTGTGTAATTTAATATGCTGCTATGAATGGAGATATGTACTAACCAGCAGTATTAAAAAACAGGGTACTCGTATCCAAGACTGGCCATGATATCATGGTTGTTGCAGATCATCAAAATCCATGATTGAAATTGACACCTCTACCAATCAATATCAAAGCGTACTACTGTCAATGAGGATTTCTAGTACCTGGGTTTATGAGATATATACTGGTTGGTGGTTTCAAATATTTTTATTTTGCCACATATTGGGAATAATCATCCCAACTGACTTTCATATTTTTCAGAGGGGTTGAAACCACCAATCAGTATAAAAGTGGTGATCTATGCCAACGATGATTGTATTTTCCATAATATATGGGATAATCCTTCCCATTGACTAGTATTTTTCAAGATGGTAGAAACCACCAACTAGATGATGATTGATGATTGTTCGGCTTATTTCAGGGGGTGTAGCCACTATGATCCGAGATTGTGACCCGATTTTTTGGGATCCAAGGATGACACAGGGCGGTTCACCGATTAAGGTGTTCTGAGAGGTTTTCATTATGAGTTTCTAGGGCAGGATGAGTAACTCTGAGTAACCCGTAAAAATCATTAAACAAATATAGATTGTCACTTGTCAAACAGTGGCAACCTCATTCAGAGGATAGTTTTATATACATGTCATATTTATATATATATAATTGAATTTACATCTTAGTTTACTGACCTAAAGTTCATATCAATAGAATAGTTTCATACCAATAGTTTCAGATCGTATCCCATGCCTATGAATCTTAATAAAATAGCTGTTGAAAATCACCTTGTTTCAACGGCAAATCATCCAAAAATGGACAATTTTTCATAGCTATGTTAAATTACCGGAGGGGAAGTTCCTTTAGTTTCTCAGAATTAAGGCACCTCGTATGCCTTTCACCGCCTTGCTGTGGCGACATCATGCGCTCGAGACCCGATTGAGTCATCTTGAACAGGAACACTTGAGGACTCAGCACACTTTGGGAAGACTTGTCGAGACAATTTGCGCATTCGATGAGATCTTGGCCACTGCCTTCGGTCTGGTTCTCCATCGTGCGCAGAACCCGCCATCGTCGTCTTCGCAGGGGGGTGAGCTTTGATGGACTTGGGAACTACAGCTTGGACATTGGGTACCACTTTACTATAGTTTGGATACACAGTTGGGGCCCCGCAAGGACCTAAAAAACCTGGGACCGTAAGCAGTGGGTGGTTGGTATTACTCGATCTTTTCGGTTTCTGGTGAAAAGATGGGTGCTATTTAACGATTCCTAGTTGCGAATCCTATTCGATTTGTTTGTCCGGAGGTGGGGGAGTCCAAATGTATGGCACTTTGAGGAGGAAAATGTATGGAAATGACCAATGGAAATTTCAGGATCCTAAAATGGAGGTACTGTACCATATAAGGCCATATTGTGTGGTGATATTATATTCACTTACATTGGCCTCAAAAAGAGGCCTCATATATGGTAGGTACCTCCAGTTTAGGATCCTGAAATTCCCACTGAAATGATGACGCAATTGCTGGTCTGGGTTCTTGGTGAAAATGTCAAAGCCAGGACTGGAAGGACGCTGTCAATTTTGCTGTAAAAGCCCCCTACAGCCGGGCTTCAGCTGGAAAGTGCAGATGAGGTTTTCCAGGGGCAGAGGCGGCAGAGGTGCTGCTTTTGAAGGCACTCTCACGAAAAAGCTCACCAATATTTGGGATAATGTTCCCCAATGACTCGGATTTTTTTTTCAGAAAATTGAAGCCACCAACAAAATTGGATTCAACAAGCCATTCCGAACATGCATTTGTCCAAAAATGGGGTGCCACCAAAAGTGCCATTTGAATTGGGAAAAACATGATGTTTTAATTCTTTGGGATTCGGGGTACCACAAATCTAGAATTCTTGAGCTCCGGGTCCATGGAAACACGGAGTTATGCCAGATCTGCGGCTCCGGATGTGTGGCAACATTGAACCCAGGCAGGCAGCCTGCAGGCCCAGGTGATCAACACTTTCCCACGGCTTTCCAGCCGGGGTACAGCTATAATAGTCGATGTTGAGTCAACGCTGTTTTGCGAAGTCTTTTGCACAAGTTTCGCAGCATCCTTGCCCTCTCCGTTTCGTTTTGTTGGCTTAGTTTCGCCCGAGTTACTAGTTACTATAGTTTGATATATCTATCATAAGATCATTTAAAGTCCAGAAAGCATAGAATGATTAGAATTTAGCTAATATAGTAATTTCAACCAACTCGCCTAATGAACTGAGCCCTAAATCACATTTGGACGCTGAGGGACTCGTTGCCTCAATCCAGAAGGAGTGTGGGCTTCTCTCTTAGTTCTCAACCTCAGTGGGTTTCTCTCAGGGATCGCCGTAGCCAGTCATGATTGGTTTGGGGGACCACACACTGCCACACACCAAAAAAATCCACGTGTTCTGACCTTGTTACTTGTGTTTACTATTGCTTTATACAATTACAACTAGGCAGTCAAAAGCAATCACTAGCTAAACTCTAACAGAATCAAACATGAGATTTTTCATTGTCTGCACAATGGTATTACCTTTCGGATCCTTTCGGATGTTCACATAATGACGACGCTTGGGAAACCACTTTTGCTTGGGTCCTCCCAAAAAAGACCCTGGTAAACATACAAAAAACTCTGGAAAATCACCAATTTTAATGGGCAAATCAACGATCTAAATGGCCATGTTCAATAGCTATGTTGATTTACCAGAGGGTATTTGATAGTTGAATCATGTTGAATGTCCATTGGTTGTCATCGGGATCAGATGACGTGGTGGCTTCGTGTTTGATGCGGATTGACCTGCCACTGAAAGTCACTGAAAGCCTGGGTGAATTATAACGATCTCACTGCGACCTCACGATTACAAAGACTTCCTGTTGCTCCACAAGCTCCATTGACCATAGAACTCCATAGATATATCCACCATAAGCATCATCTACAATCCATCTATAGTGGTAGTGGTTTGCCAACCCATAGGATCTATGCCTGCTATATATGGTAACATGTACAGTACCATCAACATACCCCAAATGTGAACATATATACCAGCACCATGGATCCTATGTGCAATGGTATATCATCTACGATCTATCCGCCTTTCTTTCTTGTGTGCTCGAGTGTACAACCGCGCCACCACATGAATCAACCACTACGAAAAGTCGTCGCCTGAAATGGCTGGGATTTGGCCGCACATCCCCATGGGGGGATTCGTCCAATCCAACGGAGGAAGCCTGGGATGATGGGAGCGAAAGCTGGGTACTTGCCGTCTCATGGTGTCCAGATGAACCTGGTTGATGCCAACACACCTTGCACCACACTGGCAAGAGTACCAGAAAGTGAAAGGTGGAAAATGTTCACTTGCGGGCATGGTGGTTAAACCCACATGGATATTTTTGCTCGGCCCTGTGGGATCTACGTGCATCTACGTTCACGCAAAGGAATTCGATCATCAGCTCATCGGCGGAGAATCCGGCATCATGTCACTCTATGGAAAAAATATGATAAACCAAACTCTTTTTAGATATATCGTGATATATCATGATATATCTACCACGAACATCCATGAACAGCTTGAAAAACCCTCGAATTCACCTAGTGATTTCTGGTCCCAGGTGCTGCAAATGCCCTGGCGCAAGATGCCCAAGCAGCTGAGACCTTGCGCCTGGAGGTCGCTGTTTGGGTAAAAAGACATGGCAAGGCAATGGGATTCTAAATGGCTTAGATGGCATATATATATATATATACACATATAGATTGATTATATATATATATGATTTTATATGAATTATATATCCACCATAAGCCATAAGCATCATCTATAATCCATCTATAGTGGTAGTGGTTTGCCAACCCATAGGATCCATGGTGCTGCTATATATGGTAACGCGGATCCCATCAATATACCCCAAATGTGAACATATATACCAGCACCATGGATCCAATGGGATATATGGATTATATATACTTGTGTATATATATATATGTGATTATATATATATGGAAATGGCTTATACTTAGTGGATGGATTACATGGCATCACAGATGGAGATAAACAGTTGGATTAATGGACTATCCCCACTGATATGTGGGATGAAATATGGCTTCTAGATTAGAAACCCCGGATCCTAAGTGGGATGCACATTTGAGAACCTGCTGTTGATTGGTTATTGCAATCATATCAAGGCAATAATCCAACAAGAATGGTGACAAATAGTGGATTTCTGATCTATGAGTGCCGAAGTGGTTGATTTCACTAGCTTTACTAGGGTTTATGGTGGCTACAATCACATACCCTTTGGTAAACTAACATAAGTATGGAAAATCAACATTTTTTATGGGTAAATCCGCTATAAATCAACATTTTCAATAGCCTTTTGTATGTTTACCAGAGGATAACTATATTTACAGTAGATGTGTGAAACTAAGCCAACGTAAACCTAGGGGGCATCACCCAGTAGGTCATGCAAAGTTGGGATTTTCCACCTGTTATTTCGTTGGGTTTAATGAACACCACGCTGGGGTTCCGCACCCTTCGGTTGCACATTTTTTTTGGGATCCAACCGAGCATGGGAGGTTTGCTGATGAACACACAGTCTCAGCGCTTTTATGGATCAAAATAGCCTCAAACATCAGGGTAACTGGTGAAGGGTAGCTTATGATAGAGTCATGCAACTTGATCTTTGCCATAGCCAAAATCAAACGAAAATCAAAGTCCCAGTGTGTGTTCATCTTTTGCGCGGGGTTTGGTGAGTGGCCGGAGGAGCGGCCCCGGATTTTGATGAACCCGGGTTGACAGTAGGGTTGCCACCAAGATTTTCCGGTAACGTTGCATTGAACATCCACTCAATGTGGGGCCCCAAACGATAGTTAAGTTGGTTCATGACTCCAATAAGTACGAGTTAAGGTACTTATAACTCTATAAAACGATTTACAACTGCAGGGGGGAGCTACGTTGCCATTTATAAATGATGTTCCCAGCTATGAACCGCCATGTTCTGGGGTATTTTGGTATTGCAACCATTGCCATATTTGATTACCAGAGGGTAGAAACTTGCTGGGATAAGACGATGAACATGTGGTAGGGGATGATCTGATCTCTGTTTTTTCATTGCTCTTGTTGCCGAAATCTCTGTATTGTTTCCCCCTCTGGTGAAATATAGAACGAAATAGCCACAAGTAAATGTTGGTCCGCACCACGATTAGATGATCCTGGAATCTGCGCACCAATTACTGGTGGCTTGGAACATGTTTTATTGTTCCATATGTTGGGAATAATGATCCCAATTGACTTTCATATTTTTCAGAGGGGTTGGCACCACCAACCAGATTAGGTAGGATTGATGATTGGAAGCTTGGTATCCCATGAAAGAACTTGCTGCTGATGAGTCGAATACCCACAGTCTCATGGTTGGTTCAATTCAGGACTACTTGTCACCTTTGTCGGGGATTTCGACCAGTAAACCATCCAGTAGAAACTGAGCAGCGAAATTCAGAAGCATTACATGGAATCCCAATGATTAAAATGGAATTGTTGATTATTAATCATGGGATATCACCAAGGGATCTAGAAACTGATAATTTATTAATCATTAATTATTGAAATTGCTGATTAAAGATGAATAAAGATATAATTATCAATAGTTTCATCATTTTAATTCAATGATTCATCATTTTAAGTCAGTTGAACAAGATGATCAAACTTCTTACTGCTGCTTGGGATAGAATGGTGATTCCCTACAACTTGCTTTGTTGTTTTGAACTTTCCCCACTTGTATTATTGTTAAACGTAGTCTTTGTCCTGCTGATTTTTTGTTTTTGGAAATTATAGAATTTACCCATTAGATTTGGATTACTCCATTAAATTTTTACATAGCTATGGTAAACGCCTGATTTTAGATGGTTTGCCTATTGAAAATGGTGATTTTGACCCTAAGCTTTTACCAAGCCGAGGCAAGCTTCGAGGGGTACAGGGTTTTGACCCATCCCCAATGGTGGTTTCAAGCAACGGTCCTATTGTTCACTCAAAGTATGATTATTATGATATCATGTTAAACCCACCAGAGCATGATCCAAAATAACCACGATTTTCAGGGAGGTTGAAACCACCAACCAGGAAACCTGTCTATTTCAATTGGGACCCACTTGCCTTTGGGAAATTGTTGCTGTTGTCCCTTTTTTGTTTTCTCGATATTTTCATTTTTTTCCAAACTTGGGGTGCCCACGACCTCTACAATAGTTTTTTTTTGGAGGGGTGACAGGCGTGGTGGTGTTTTTGCGATTTGTTCATTGTTTCTTTTCCAGAAAGTGGAGGCGCCAGCCCGGAGTCCGCCAGGGTCTCAGAAAACTATTGTTTTTGGAGTTTGTTGCCCACAAAGATGACGCAGTGAAGGAAACCATACTGAATTGTACCCGGCTACCTAAGCAGCTTTTACCGCAACGGTGCCGTTTGAGATGATGAATGCAGGATGGCAGAGGTTTGACGACCAGGAACCATCGCTTTCCCTTAGCAAGCCGCCAGAGATTGTGGTTTCGCGCTGGCTTGTTTCGTTTTGGGTATCTAAATTAATCTAAAGGTCTTTGTAGTTTGTCCTTGTCCAGTGAAAGAGATTGGATTACAAGCAGGACAAGCGCAAAGGGCACGTTGCGCCTGAACAGAACGCGCGGGGGAAATTGGCTCTGTATAAGCGTTGCAGGAAAGGCAAAAGTTTGTTGCCACCGCGGCGCGCAGACATGCGTATGATTTTTCATTTTGAGATGGTAGCCCCGATTGGTTTTGACATTTTTGGGATGGGCTCAAAGACGTTGTAGCCACAAACCAGCCAGGGACAGGATTGCCTACTGATTTGGTTCGTTGATTGCTTTGTAGTCCCTTGCGTGCATTCTATGACTGGGCACATACCGGGTTACAAATCAGCTAAGTCCCTGGCCCGCAACATGGGAGCAGAGCTTCTAAGCCTCCAGGCACATGCCGCGCTTCCAGAAGCAGGTGCCGAAGGGCCCGAGTCTCACCAGAGAGCGGGGTTTAATCAGTAAAAACGGAATATGAACAACAACAGAGTGATGGAAAAGAAATCATTTTTAATGGTGGGGATTGACTTTTAAGATGAATCATAGGTAAATGATGGGATACAAATGGAACATTAATAGGATTATAGGGATGTTCCAAACATGGTTTCATGGGATGCTCATGGGGATAGTATGGAATGTAAGGGTGATATGTGTTTGTAACCACCTAAGTGATATTTGTGTGTGTGTCTGAAGATGGAATGTATTCCTGCAACATGACATTTTAGGATGGGGAATCTGATAAAGCGCCGGATTTTGCTGGCCACCCAAAAACATGCAAACAAACCAAACCTTTGCTGTTGCATCTGTGAATCCACCGATTGAGGAATCTATTGGGAAATTGTTTCTTTCAAAAAAACATAAAATATGTTAAGAGAGTTTCAATCGGGTGATTCTTGTGGTGAACATGTTCTTGACCTTTTGGTCACGGAAAATGGTACGTGAAGAAGCTCCGGAACAAGAAGCACTTGGAGTAGTACGAATTGAACGTGCCAGGAACATCCAGGTTGGGAGTGAAAGCTGGGGCATCCTGCATCATTGGTACCCCTGGTGCAGTCTGACTCCGACTACAAGCTCGGAAAAAATGAGCAGTACACCGCTGGGATCAATTTAAAGTTCCAGTTGTTCGGACTAGCGTTGCCTGGCTGCAACGAAATTTTCAATCAAAGATCTCACACATTATCATTATTTTCCATCGAATGCAATTCAAAATGTCCCATTGCTGATTAGTTTGGATTGGATCCTTTAGATTGGCGCCAATTTGCAATGGTCGTCAAAAAGGCAGTTGGGCGATGTTGCTTGAAATCATCCGTGGCAGTGATCACATGTACATTTGCAAAATTTCCACAGCTGAACTTTGGGGTCATCAATACACTCAAGAAATTTGGACGAAATGATAAATGGTTTTTGAAGTTGTTATATATAGTTAAAGTTGGCAGTTTCCAAGTGACGAAAAATGTGGAGCGTAGCGTTTTTGTATGCAGGCAATTGAAAGCAAATTTGGATGTGTATAAGTTTGCTTTTGTTTCAGCCAAAATCATGTGTTTTAAGGTGCCAAAGTTTCAGTGTTCAGGTTCGGTTAGAAAGAGTTTGCATAGAATCGCAGCTCATAGGGGTTCAATGGGTCTTCTGACCTGCAGTGCCGAACATGCTGGACAGTGCCGAACATGGACATTGCAGCAATGCACGGGCAATATCTGAAACAATATTTACACTTCGATCAAGGTTTTCGATCCATGTTTACTCGGTTCCTCTGTGAAATTGGTCAATTGATCCATGATTGCCCTCTGGTAAGCATACAAAAAAAAATGGAAAATCACCATTTTTAAGGGGTAAATCAACTATTTCTATGGCCATTTTCAACAGCAAACTGTTAAATTACCAGAGGGTAGCTTGAACGCAACCAGGTATGATCACTTCGCCACTTCGCAAAAGAAAAAATGGGACTCCCACGACGTCGAAACCCATGTTTTTTGTTTTCTCTTGGATAATCATCATTTCTATCTCCCAGAAACTTATCATGAATTTTGTTATTTTCTTGTTTTTTTATTTTGTTTATGACCAATATATAAAATTCAAAGTTTTTGTCAAATAAACACAATGATTTTGCCAATGAATATCATGTGTTTGTAAGTGTTTTCCAATAAATCGTTGTTTTCTGCAAATAAACCATTCCCCATGTTTTTGCCGGTAGTTCCCATTTTTGCCAACACATTTTCCATGTTTGGCCAACAAACGACATTTAGTTGCCAATGCATATAATTTATTTGCCAACAAATTTATTTGTTTAATTGCTGAATAAATAAACCCATATGTTGTGGATAATGAATCCAGTATGTCACAGTGTTTCGTATTGTAAAATACTGTGTAATAAATCCGATTTTTTTGTCACTACATCCTACTTTCTGGGGCCCTGGACGGTTGGTGTCGTGACTTCAACAACGCCAGGTGAACAATCACCCGACAGTCAGAACAGCCTGGAGCTCAGGATTGGTTTTGAAACCGTCGGGTAATCAAGGATGGCTAGCTGGGAAAACCCTGAACACATGAACCTAAGAATATTGGAATGGGAAAATTATAGATAATTCGTGGCAGTTTCCAACAAACCATGTTACCAGAAGGTAGTTTCTGAAGTGAGTGGATGCTTACTGTTTCGGAACTGAGTTTTGAACACCAGGGGTAAATGGATAGATTCGCATCACGCGTGTTATTGTTTCTACTCGGATATCGTATGTGTAGTGTATACACCTAGTACTCGTATGTGCATTGATGTATTCATAAATCAAAACCAGTGGATATTTGGAGACATGGGATATACCACAAATTACCAACTCAACATTATCCCTGCTTATCACTGGATTTCCTGGCTAAACGTTTTTAATGTACGATCGTTCCACAAGCCAAACCGCGAACATAGCATTTGGGTATTGTTCCTGATGAAGGACTTTGATCGGGCATATTCCCATCCCCCGTTCATATTAAACATCTCCCAGAAACCATGGTGGATGTAAGGGATGAAACTACATGTATTTATCTAAGGGGCTATTTACATCTATTTACAGGGTGTTTAGTTAATTGCGGAAATGGGTTTTTATATAGTCTCGTTTGAGACTCAACAGTTCACGCACCCAGAAATACGAAGCAAGGCTGGTCACAGGTATGGGCTGAAACAAATAAACTACCGTTTGGTTATTCACCGCCACATTTGTTGGAACAGGAAATGATATTAAATGATCATAAATCATCGATTTAAATAGGCAATGGTTCTCATAGCAAACTGTTTAATAACTCGATTTGGGTTGATCCAAAAATGTTTTCCCCTAATATTAAATATCCCCCATATGGACGCCAACATGATTAGATCCAATGCTACCCAACACTTGAAGAGGTTTTTCTTTGGGTTCGTCAAAATCGGCGAAAGGAAATTCATCTGATTCTGACTAAACCATACTAATCGGGTAAACCATGGTAAGCCTTAATTCATGAGATCAACTCCCAGGTTTTGATTTGTCCAAACGACGTGAAGGTAGCCCCTCCATGGCTATGTTAAGTTCGCTGAGGTGATAGCCAGTCCGCAAAAGAGTGGGGAGACCCAAAAGTTGACATTCCGAGTTTCGGGGTAGATTTCACGATCACGTGACGATCTGGGAATATCTGAGAATATCAAAAATGACAAGTTAAGGTAAATATCTGGTTGGTGGGTTGGAACATTTTTTATTTTTCCATATATATATACATATATATATATTGGGAATAATCATCCCAACTGACTTTCATATTTGTCAGAGGGGTTGAAACCACCAACCAGATATACCTTCTGGTATATTTCAACAGTTTGCTGTTGAAAATGGCCCAAAAAAATCTCGTTGATTTACCGAACTTAAAGATGGTGATTTTCCATAGCTACTGTAGTTTACCAGACATTTATAGTTGATTTACTGTTGAAGATGGTGAATTTCCACAGTTTTTTGTATGTTTACCAGAGGGTAACTGATATGAAGAAACTACATATTTCATCTCAGGGGGTTGAACATGTAATCCTCAACCGTCAAGCCATGGACACATTGTGATTTAACAACGAAAATTCAGGGAACATAGGGACCCAACCATCAATAACAACAAGAAGGTCTCCGGAAGGATGGGCAAGTGTGTTTATAATGTGGCGAACTGAGATGATTGTTGGATAGATACCATTGGATGTGTTTATAGAGTGCTTTAGACTTGGGGGGCCCTTCCTGGATTTCTACAAATCTCAGTGTTCAGAAATCTGTGGGAGTACACTTTTTGATAGTACTTGATCACGTTTTGGAGTTCCAAAGGAGTCATAGATCCTTGGCATTTCATGGCATTTCCAATTGTCAGTGATTGATCGAGTTTATTGATGCGGAGGATACCATTTCCTTTGGGATGGTCCAAATCAGTAATCAATGGAGGAAAAAGCCGACATTTGCATAGATTCAAATTGCTAGTACATGTTCGGACAAACCCAGATGGTTTCCATCAAAAAGTGGATTCCAACCATCGAACTGAATATGGAAGCCGATTTTCGCAGAAACCAATAAATTGGTGAATATCCCGATTTTACATCATTAAACATATCATTCCTATAAATCCCTTTGCTGTTTGCAAATCCCTATTCTGTTTGATTAAACCCCCCCATTTTAGTTCCGTCAATGTGGCTCTCATCGTTTTTGAGGCCATTGCCATACCCGTCCAAGAGTGCGCTGAACATGCGCGTGCGGCAGGTGTGCAGGGAGCTACCCTCCGGGTGGAAAATCAAACATGGCTCAAGAGAGTCTACGTAACAAGCGATTCCGGTTGACTTGCTTTTCAATCTTCTCAGGCAGACGTTTAAGATGCCTGAGGGACAAGGAAAAGAGAAAACTGGTGCGCCGGAGACCAAGGAGCAGCCTGGCGAAGAAGTGAAAGACATTCGCGCTCACAATGAAAGCGAAAACGATAAGAGAAAGGAAGCTGCGAAAGCCACTGCGAAAGCAATGCTCGAAAGACTGAAGATCCGCCGAAATCACATACAGCTGAATCGTTTTTGGGGTGTTGTTACTCAATTTAACTGGGGAAACGAGAAAGACGGGGACAGAATGGAGAAACATTTGGGCAGACAGGTTGTCGGATGGTTTCACCATCAACAATATAATCTTATGAGTCCAACAACACAGAGAATATAGGGTTTGACAAAAAAAATAAAAAAACAAAAAAACAACAAAACCAGAGCAAACAAAAAAAACAAACTAGAAAACCAAAACCAAGGAAAAAACAATAAAAAAACAAGAAAAAAACAAAAAACAAAAACAAAAAAAACAAAAAAAAATCAAAACCTGCATTTTCCGCAGTTTTGATTTTTTTTGATTTTTTTTTGATTTTTTTTTGTTGTTTTGTTTGCTTTTTTTTGTTTTTTTCTTGTTTTTTTTCTGTTTCTTCCTGTCGATTTGTTTTTTCGGTGATTCTGTTTTTGTTTCTGTTTTTGTTTTTTTTCTGTTTTTTTAATTTTTTTGCTAAAATCCACTTTCTCTGTTCTACACGGGGTCATAAATATAATCATAATATCAATGAGCTGAAAATGGTGTTTTTCGCATGGTACTCGTACATGTCTAAGGTTGGCCATTCTTGGGGTATCCACGCGTCCCCCAAGTCGCGATGCTTTGTGTCGATGATTCAGAGGCCCTCAAAGTGATCAAAGGTTGACAGATTCCTAGGTTAATCTTAGATGGCTACAAACTAATCCTAACTAGTCTTGCAGGGTATCAAGAACGATTGAATAATCATTATTATGACCATTAATAACCATTAATCATTACCATTGGATGAAGGTTTCCACATCATTATTAATAACCATTAAGAATCATTACCATTAATAATCATTACCATTAAAAATCATTACCATTAGTAACCATTAATAAATGGTATCTGATTAAAATTATTAATGGTTATTAATGGTATCATTATTAATGGTTTCTAATGGTTACTAATGGTTAAATAATCAATGATTATGGTCCTTACTAATGCTTACTAATGCTTACTAATGGTTACCATTCACCATGGTATCTGGCTGGCAATGATTCGGTGAAAAGTTACACCGAGTTATCTCTGGTTTTGTCTCCCAAATCTGCTGGAGTTTTCACGTACAAGTCGTATCCCCCTGATAACTAACAAAGTGCTGCCCCATAGCTAAACTGGTTTATAACAAGGTTAGCTAGAATCTATGGTAGATATATCGAACTAGTTAGGGTTTCGAAAGTTTACTGGACGGCACCACCAAACGTAGCTTTTTCCCCCACAGTATCTCAAATAGTTTTCCACAAATCATTACCAGCAAGATTCGGTCCATATTTGGGAAACCACCAAACGTTGCCCAAGAAATGGGTACGGTATGGCATGTTAAAATTGGGTACCCTAATTTTTGGATGGTAGATACTAAGAATTGACTATGTCTGTGGTCCCCCACCCAACAAATATGAAGAATACCCTCTGGTAAATTAACCGTTGGACCCTGAAAATCACCAATTTTTATGGAAACTAGTCTTCCAACCCCGATGACTGCCAGGGTTTATGTTAATTTACCAGAGGGTACTACAGTTTATTTCCAGAAAATATATCCAATGAGATTATAGCTTTACCCCCAGTGATAAATTGGTTATAAACCCATGAAAACTATAGATATATCACCTATAAACCATAGTTATTGGAGTTATAAACCAACTTAGCTATCCTGGGTGCACCACCTTGTACCAACACATACCGGACCTCAGAACAATATGTTTTGATATGTTTTGCCTGTTTATCACAATATGATGCAAACATACTGTACTTATACGTTCGTTACCAAGACCATCCAACTGGGGACATATCAACATCCACCATACATCCAATGACTAGCCTTCTTAGAAACCAACTTACCAACTTAGCCATCCATTTCAACAATATGTCAATGCCCTAGTGATAGTGATAATCTGAATGGTGATTCCATAATCACGAGGGATTATGATATATAAAATTTATTCGTAGTTATTTCATTAGATAACACCCAATATATTCATTAGTGGCTTATGATTAGTTGGTATCATCAACATACCTATATTTATATATACTTATGGGCCATTATATCATTTATATCCATATTGATTTCCCATTGGCTATATCCCAATATACCAATATTAGCTATATACCAATATTAGTTATATACCAATATTACCTATATTCATATCCAGAAAATATACCCTCTGGTAATTTAACATAGCTGTGGAAAATGGCCATTTATAGTGAGTTTTCCCATTAAAAATAGTGATTTTCCATTGCTATGTTAGTTTACCAGAGGGTACCAATATTAGGCAAATATCCCCGATAAACCCAACCTGGTTGGTCAAAAGACTCCCCGAACGCGGCCCACAAAAACCGCGCAACGCGGCAGCTCATTCAAGTGGCCGCGAGTCGACCAGCGGAGGTCACACAGGAGAGATCGCCCGACTGGGAAAATTGATGTATACAGGATGGGGCCCCCAAGATATGATATAACTATAGTAGTTTTACCATGGTTTAGAGTCGATATAACTATAGTTAAGATAGCTAAGTTGCCTTATAAGTAGCTTAATTCTATGAGTTGGAGTAGGTCTAACGAACTAGTTAATGGGGTTTATAAACCAACCATCCTGTATATATATATATATATATTATATACATATATGCCCATTACATTCCCATATCCATTACAGTTGACCTGAATATACATCAACTATCTATGGGGATTCACTATGCTTAACTATATACTAGGTCAATCTTAGATGGGTAGAAACTAATTCTTTAGTCTTTTGGTATTAATGGGATTTTCTACGTTCACCAGCTAAACATGCTTCATTTTTTGCAGGGCATCTAAGGTTGGCCTTAAAACGGTGGAGAGATCAATGGTTGCTTCAGGTATCTAGACTTGTGGTACTGTAGCATATAGGGGTTTCTTAAAATGGGAGATCCCCAAGTTATCAAGTTGCCATGAGTTTCAATGTCAAAATTATCTAATTTTGGATGATTTTGGGGGTAACTTTGGATGTAATGTGGAAATATTGCGGGAACACTGATGAATACCATTACCCATAGGATCCATGTATGCTATATATGGTAACATGTACCATCAATATACCCCAAATGTTAGCATATATACCAGCACCATGGATCATATGGGTTATATGAAATGTTTTGTTTCGCTTATTTTTTTCCGTAAATTTGTTGTTTTGTTTCTTCTTTCGGGGGTCCATGAAGCAAATCTTAAAATGGATGGCCCAATTGGGAATAACATCCATCGTGAAATGGCCATTTCATGGGGAAGAAAATGTCGGAATAGCAGGGTTTTTTGCGTCAAAAATGTGGAGGGAAATGGGAACTATCCTCCTGTAAATTAGTATATCATATAGATACCCTCTGGTTATGGCTAACATAGCCATGGTATAGATGGCCCATAGAAATACATGGTTTACCGTTCTTAAAAATGGTGATTTTCCATGGCTATGTTAAATAACCAGATGGTATATGGACAACCCACCACCAAAGAAGAGTTTTTTCCCAGGAAAACTGCCATGGACTTTCATACTACTTTGCTAATTTACCGGAGTGGCGCCGAAAAAAATGGTATATTGGACGGATTGGGATTAGGGTGTAACCACCGTTTTTTGAACCATTTTGAAAAGAAAACTAATTTCGCATGGGGTCAACAAGCAACCAGTTTTATTCAGGTCAAAAAAAACAGCAATAATCAGGGAGGTGGACCATAAAATAAGACGAAGACCTTGGTGAGTGGTTGGTCAATGAGGTAACTCACTTTGTTTGGAAGGCAACATTAACAAAAGGGATCTTGCCCAACCAACACGGGCATTCAACCCAAACCTGGACATCCATTGGTTCATAGTCGATCCCATCCTAGATTCGTAGGGAAAGCAGCCTCTCAAAAAACTATGGTTTCATAGAGGATGTACACCATTTAGATTGTTTTTGATATGATGGGAACGGGATTCCGCTGGGATTGTAAGGATAGCGAAGGTGCTGGCACCTCATGGCCTGCCATGACTTTCATAGCGACTGTCACCGAAATAATTTGATCCAATGGGAAACCTACTTTATACTTTAATACCTGGTTGGTGGTTTCAAACATTTGTTATATTCCATCATATGGGAGAAACCTTCCCATTGACTAATATTTCTCAAGATGGTTAAAACCACCAAGCAGGTATGTTGCTACCAATGGGGATGTTTACTATAGTGTGTTTGTTTTCACAGGGAACCAAAGATTAGCAATGTTAACGAAGTATATGGTATGGCTTAGAAGCAGCTGCACTGACATACCAAAAGCCCAAGTTCTGGTGGTAAGAATCAAGGTCTTCTGTGTAAACTACATACATATATATATATATATATTATTATACATTGATGTAACATGTGATATTTTAATGACAACAATAGTAATTAGTAATTTGATATCACAGAATATGATTATGAACAGAATCACTTGTTCAGTTCTGGATTCACAGAATGAGCTTCAGATGGCTACACAATAACGAATGAAAAGACAGTTTTCGTCCAACGCTGCTCCTGTCAGAGCCAAGCATTTTGTCTCGCGCTCCTTTAACGACTTGCCTTTTCTGGACGAGAAGCTGCTTAAGGGTGTAACAGAGGCAAGCTACACCACGGTAGAGTTCCCCTGAAAATTAGTGAGAAGTGTCAGGCAGTATCTATACGTGCCTGGGTTTGTCGATAACTACAGTTTCTCAAGGAAACCAATTTGATGTATGATCATCTTCCGACGAAAATATTGTTCGAGTATCATTCATGATTTTTGCATTTTAAACTACCCATTTGTGCGTCCAGTTCCATCCCCAAAAAATGGTGCGTCTGATGATACAAAAATGGTGCAGGATGAGCTGGACATCACCTTCCTCAGGAAGTATAAGATGTCTAGACAAGAGCTGGAGGTCCCTTGGGCGCAGCCCTGTGGTGCTGGAATTCACTGATTTTTCCGAGTTGGCTATTTAACGTGACGGAGATAGATAGCGTTATGGAAGATCAGCGTGTTTTAAAACCGGTAAATCATCAATCATCTATGAATGGGCAATGTTCCATTGCTATGCTACATAGCCAGAGGGCAACCAAGTTTTTTGGTCTAGGAGTGAATTACAACGTATGTATGGTTTACAACACCCATGAAAAATAGAGGGATATATCTAGCATCAACCCTAGTGAATTTTTAGTTCTAAAAAATGTTATAAACTATATACCCTTTGGTTATTTAACATAGCCATGGAAAATTGCTCATTTATAGATGGTTTACCTTTTAAAAATGTTGATTTTCCATGGCTATGTTAAATAACCAGGTGGTGTGTATATATATAAACCATCTTAGCTAACGATTTTGGGGCACTACTTTGCAGCTCGGATTTTGGAACAGTTGCGAAAGACTGGGATGTTCATGGATGTTCACCAACAAAGGTCTACAACGAATGGGTTGCCGCTCACCCTCTGGTAAACTAACATAGCTATTGAAAATCACCATGTTTAATGGGAAAATCAACTATAAATGGCCATTTTCAATAGCTATGTTAGTCATTACCAGAGGGTAAAGAGAACGCTTGAAGATTGTAGGCTTTCAACACCAAACGTGGAGAGTTGATATGGTTTTTCGGACTGGGTTTCTAACTCATCTAATGGGTGAATGATGTTTTTTTTTCCATTGTTATTTCAAGTGGTTGGAATCTATAAGTGGCTGAATTCTATGGTTTATGGTAGATATAACTATATGATATAACTATAGTTAATGAATGCTGGTTGGTGGTTTGGAACACGTTTTTTATGACTTTCCCAAATATATTGGGAATGGAATAGAATGTCATCATCCCAACTGACGAACTCACTCCATCATTTTTCAGAGGGGTGGCGAAAAACCAGCAACCAGAAAGGATATTGGCAAATTCTGATTGGGCTCATTAATAGAATGTGGCTTTCATCAGATGTCTGGACTTCACCAAGAAATGCCGACGTCACCGCCTGGTAAACTAACATAGCTATTGAAAATGGCCATTTATAGTTGATTTTCCCATTAAAAATGGTGATTTTCCATAGTTATGTTAGTTTACCAGAGGGTACCTGAAGATCACGAGAAATTTCAAGTCGGTGAATCAATATAATTCAGCCAATCCCTTGTTTTTTGTGTGTTTTCCCGGTAAATTTTCCCTGAATTAGGGTAGTTATACCGTATAAATTACCCCATCCTTTAACATATCCAGATACACTAACATTTACCAATGTCTGGTGTATACAACCACCATGAATTGTGTTATTTGCGATCTGCGGAAGCAAATTGGTCTATCATGTTGCCAACCCTATTGAACCAATACCCCTGGTAATTAAAGCATGGCAATACAAAGTTATCCATGTAGGTCGATGATTCCCCATTCACATCCCTATCTAGTGCCCGAGTTTCCCAGTTTGCCATGTTGGATGACACCGGACGGTATAATTTCCATTATATCCGAATGACTGTCCAATTATAGCCGAATTACATCTCCATACTTGGTGGTTCATCCCACTTAGTAAGTGGGTTATAACCCCAGTTATAAGTGGATTAACCCTACTTATCCCATTTATAACTGGGGTTATAACCCACTTACTAAGTGGGATGAACCACCA
>Ga0126342_10006963_pt1 | contig 20150 bp, 23 predicted proteins | sample Cyp1metagenome_FD_92528 | JGI IMG/M metagenome (GOLD analysis project Ga0126342, IMG submission 92528) | Coral microbial communities from Lord Howe Island, Old Settlement Bay, Australia - Cyphastrea 1 metagenome | ecosystem: Host-associated > Invertebrates > Cnidaria > Coral ...
AAACAATGAAATTGTTCAATTACTAAAAGTTGTGGTGATGCCAAACTTGAACTTTTTCCAGGCGCACGGCCTCCCGATACGACTTTTACAAGCTGATACGACTTAACGCTAGCGCTAGTATAATAAATAAAAAATAATAAACATAATTACACCACCGTAGACCCCAAACAGTGGGTGGAAAAGTGCTTTGAGGAACAGGTCAAACACATGAAATAGCAGCGGATAGCAGCGGCAGGAATCGTGATTATGTCGGCAATAAGTGCCGACCACTTCACCTTTATTGTTTTTCGGCTTCGCTAGCTTTGTCGCAACACTGGGTAGCGAGAAAGAAAGGAAAACAAGCTGGGAGACAAGCTGGGAGACAAGCCAGACAAGGCCTTGGGAAGCCGGACACACCATCCAACAAAGGGAAACAAGAAGGAAGACAAGCTGGGAGACAAGCTGGGAGACAAGCCAGACAAGGCCTTGGGAAGCCGGACACACCATCCAACAAAGGGAAACAAGAAGGAAGACGAGCTGGGAGACAAGCTGGGAGACAAGGCCTCGAGAAGGCGGACACACCATCCAAATGAGGGAAACAAGAAGGGAGACAAGGGGAGACAAGACCTCGGGAAGGCGGACACGCCATCCAACAAAGGGAAACAAAGCTGGGAGACAAGCTGGGAAAACAAAGCGTCGGGACATGGACACACCATCCAACAAAGGGAAACAATGAGGAAGAGAAGCTGGAGACAAGGCGGGAGACAAGCTGGGAGACTGCCTGGAAGACAAGCTGGGAGTCAAGCTGGGAGACAAGCTGGGAGACAAGCTGGGAAACAAGCTGGGAGACAAGCTGGGTAACAAGCGGGGAGACAAGCGGACACACCATCCAACAAAGGGAAGCAAGAAGGAAGACAAGCTGGGAGACAAGCAAAGCTGGCAGACAAGCTGGGAGACAAGCTGGGGAGACAGGGAGACAAGGCCTTGGGAAGGCGGACACACATCCAACAAAGGGAAACAAGAAGGGAGACAATGGGAGACAAGGGGAGACAAGACCCTCAGGAAGGCGAACGCACCATCCAACACCAAGGCGGACACCTTAAGATCCCCGTGTGTGATGCCTACGGGGGGTTGTACCCAAATTCATCCCGGATAAATTTCTTGGGGCCAAGTTTTTTTTTTGGAATAAGTTTCCATTAAGAAAGCATTAAGAACCCCTAACGGTACACAGTTTGGGGAATAAGAGCAAGAATAATAAGAATAATAGAAATGAACATATGTAATACGAATAAAAATAACACTAAACACAAAACATATAACATATGACCTAATCATAATGACGACGACGACGAAGACGAAGACGAAGACGAAGACGAAGACGATCACAACAACCACAACAACAACAACAACAACCACAACAACAACAACAACAGCAGCAGCAGCACAAGCAACAGCAACAGCAACAGCAGCAGCAGCAGCAGCAACAGCAACAGCAACAGCAACAGCAGCAGCAGCAGCAGCAACAACAACAACAACAACACTAACACTAACACTAACACTAACACTTGATAATAATAATATATATAATATATGATGACAATAACAATAATATGATAATGATACTAGCATATACTTACTTTATACCGTTGGGAAAACATGTTGCATGAATATCATGATATTTGATGACATCCTCCTGAACACACTGAACAACGATGAAAACGCGGAGACAGTTCCCGTTGGCCAAGTTTTGCACTACCGCGCTTGCATCGCCTCAGGTCCCATCAGTGGTCCCATCCCGTTGGTCAAAGCCATCGGTCTGGGTCTGCTATCTGCCGAGATCTGCCGAGTTTCGCAAGGGAGCATCCAGGGCAGAGGCATCTCGGGTATCCTGATGCAATCTGCAGGAAAGTGTTGGGTGCTTTCAACATGCCGAAGACCGGCCAAAATCCAGGGCCATCCTCTTTCAAGACTGAGCTGCTGGCTGCTTCAAAGAGTGTAAGGCCAGGCTGGTCTGATGCCTCGGATTGCACCCTTTGTAATTAGTTACTCTGATAAAACTCCATGGTGCTGTGGGTGTACCACATCTACAGTATGCGAGTTTCGTGGAATGCAGTGCAAATGTAGTGCAAATGTAGTGCAAGTCCGGTCGCATGTCCAACCTGTGAAATTGGCTTTGTTGCTTGTTCTGCAAAATTGCAAGACTATCCGCCAACACGCTAATTTGATCCAATATGCACGGTCTCTTCCACGAGCGGAAACATCCTTTGAGAGCTTGACCCATCCACGTGCCCTCTCTTTGTCGCGCAGAACCTTTACACAATTTACAAAACTGGTGTTGCAGTGTCGAAACCTCTGCCTAGTGTGGAACGCTCGGGCCCCAGCTCCGTTCACCTGGAACTTCCCCATGCTGCACAGCCGTTGGGTCACGAGTCGCCCCACCTGGGCGGTAGCATAGTAGCAATAGATGATGCAAAAACACCATGGCACACCCAACACACCCGACACACCCAATACCGCCCAATACTTTTGCGCAATGTTTCTTTTTCCGCAAAGCAGGTCTTTGGCAAGACATCTCGTACCTCGTGGGAACCTGTGGCCATATTTCAGGCTTGACACGGGTAGGAGCAGGATGGGGCAAAGGAAGTCTGCCAAACTGCGCTGTTGATGCTCTTGCTTTGTGCTGACGTTGGCACATCTCTCTCTCTCTCTCTGCACATGTTGGCACGTATTGGCACCCACCCTGATCACCTACCACATCTGCCGATATTGCTGTATCATACAACGACACCAACGGAGCCGCCAGCTCCAACCAAGGGTCAACAAAAGGGCAATGTATGCAGGACATGATGTTTAGTTTGCCAAAGCAACTGGTACTGCAGTGTCAGAATAATTTGTATTGAAATGCCCCAAAAAAGAAACGAATGAAATGTATGTTTGTCTGCGCTATCATGATCCATCTTCAGACCTGACACGTCTTCAAGTTCAGACTTGACATGTCTGAACGTCATGGACATGTCATTCTTAGCTCAATCGGCAGGTATAGCTGGGCACGCGACCTGTGACCAAGCCACTCGGCGAACGTATTGACAGCTGCGAATGCAGCTTCGACACTACGTTTGAACTTCAGGTGCTTTTTCGGTGTCTGGAGGCATTCGAAAGTCTCGTTGTGTGCTCAGTTTTGTTTGGCTTCCTCATCCTTGATCTAAGAAAAATCCCCCAGACACTCATATCTCACTGATGGGCGGATCAGTGAATTGCTGTCATCTTTCCCACAAAGCTGGCGTCTAATGAGAGGGAGGCGACAAGTGCACCTCAAATGGCAACAGCTGATGCTTTTTTGCCTGATTTTTGGGGTCATTGAACTCACTTGGACCACCCGCACTGTCGACGGACTCCCATTCTCTCAACGACAGTCTCTCGACATGATCGAATCCACTCGCCGTCCCAAAACCCTGCCAAGACAAAACTTTGTATGCTCCGTTTTGAGTTGGCATGTATGCCCAGTGCAACAGTACAACTTAAGCACATCAGTGCGACGCTGTGCTGGCTGCCTGCGCATTCTTGGCAAAATCAACCAAACAATATGATCTAGCCAAAAACATTGTCAAACATTGGCTTCATTGCAATATATTTTTCTTGATTTCTTTTTGCCACGGTCAACCCAAAATGATCTGCCAAGGTAAATTCGCGCTTGGGCTGTGCCCTCAAGTGGCTCCACTGCGCATCAGATCTATGCACTCTGCAACAGTGGAGGCCAAAGCCCTAAATCAAAGCACCTGCACTTCTTCAGCACCCAGTCCCTGTGCATCCTGCAGACAAGTCCATTGCTGTTCAAAAGATCTCACAGTGATCTTACTCTTGCGAATCCACTGAGAATAACCAGCTGGCTTCAAATGACTTGCTCTGAAGGGGGTCGCAGAATTTCATTCTCAGATCGAGAAATGCCGAAGTCCTTGTAGACTTGGAAGCTTACCTTGCATCCCAGTGCCATTGTTCCGCTGGTGATATCCTGTCAGCGATGTCAAGATCGGCTGAGACAAGTAAAAGGAGCATGTATCAATGTTAAATCATTAAAAACCAAATGTACTCATCAGCGTGCATGCAGGATATACCAGCATCTATCCACTCAGTCTCAAAACCCTGTGCGGGGTCACATCAACTTTTAAACACATCCGTCTTTGTTTTTCGAGTAGCATGGTGTCATATTGTGTCCAACAACACTCAGGTTGCCAGCTGTTCAACACCACACAGAAAGCGTGTTCTCCTTCTTGCTGACATACAGCTTTCCGTCGCGCTGCTTTGCAGATGGATGATCAATAGTCGATTCCGCCTTCACCCATCCGAAGCTGTCCTTCAACCCAGCAGAGTATGTTATCTGCCTCATGCCTATTGCCTTTGACAAGGAAGAGACTCCAATCTGCTACCAACATTACAAACCCCGAAGCAACATGGATACAACATTGAAGTAAGTACTTGATCAGAAACTTCATCCATTTGATCCCCAAAGATGGCGATGTGTTTTTCGCGGTGACGGCGCCCCTTGGGCGACCGCACTGTTGTCATGTGGATGTTCGTCTGTGTCCTAACTGTTATATGTTGTTTTGACATGTCTTCGATGTATTCCGTGAGACTACCTTTCGGGTGGGTGGGGGGAGCGTAATAACGTTTATTGTCTGCGTCTTTATTGATCTTTTGATTGTCGTGTCACGGTGAGTTTTCGTTCCTGCGGGTCACCAGGTCTTTCCAAGATCTATGTTCTGCATGTTTCGGAAACCGTTTGGCACAATGGACTGATTCGCGGCATCTACGTTCACGTTCTCGGGCGCCTCCATATAATTTTGGTTCTCCGTATGCCGTATATAATTGACCAAAATTCATGACTTTTTGTCTTTTTTTGTCTGTTCATGTGACGTATGTTTCCATGTTTATAGGTGTGGACTCTTTAATTTAACATCATAGAAATCATAGAAATATTGTGTTGGTTTATTATAAAATTATGTGAAAAGACACGAGAAAAATACGAAAGGATGTGGCCTAGATCCGTTGAAAGAGCTGGGCATGCCCATGAAGTCGGTAGACCAAAAGATCGGCTACTGGAAGTGATCAAGAGATCAGTGAAAAAGGGGCCGCGGATGGATGACGCTGAAAGCTTTTTGAAAGACCATTTTCACAAAAATAACCATTTGACTATGGCGAAAACCCAATTAATTTCAGTTTGGGGTTCTCAAATAACATGAAGCGATTCTGAAAGAGGTAGGAAAAACAGCGCGTTTTACAGGAAATGTGACTTTGAAGAACGTCAATGATCCTTGAAAACATGAAAAGAGCGCAGTCGCTCCACAGGCGCTGCCGTGTTTTTCGACAGGCACCCGGGGACCCGGCAGTCCTTCCATTCCACCACCTCACCAGTCAAGGCTGCTTCTGTGACGCGTTCACGCGGCAGATTTGGTCCTGAAGGTGCTCCCCACCTGAAGTGCCGAGCAGTGGATGTGGCCCAACTCTTGACCTTGACAGATACACGTAAGTACAAATACATAAATAAATAAATATAAATAAAACTATATATATATACACAATACCAGACCACACACCTGTATCTATACATATATATATATGTGTGTGTGAGTATAAATATCATGCATCACACACATAACATACTGTAATATTATGTACATATCATACCCTGTATTATGATAATTATATGTATTTATATGCTATAGTATGGTATGATCATTCATGCAATTAAATCTCGTCACAGTACGTATTTTGCTACAGGACTCTTCAGGAGTCAGTATATTACAGCAGTGCAGCAAAACCCAAGCAAAGGAGCCGCAACCTCCACCGCTCTGCCAAGTGCAAACAAGCGACATCATGTTCCAATCCCATCCAGCCCACATGAAGCCAAAGCCTTTACCTTTGCCCTTTCCTTTCCTCAGCGTCTGAAGAGTGATTTGCTTGGTGAAAGGTTAGCTAGCGAATGAGTATACAGCATACCTTTCCTTCGAATCAAGAGCCGTTGCGGCAGGGCACGGAAATCTGAGGGATTAGAACCCCACATTTCCTTACTCGCTATTACGCTTTGTCCCTCCTCACCAATTCCACCTGATCTGATGACCACAGCAATCTTCAGTTAAACCTAGTGACAGGGAGTGTGCATGTAGACAATGAACATGTAGATAGTAAACCATAGTAAACCAACTAAACCAACATCATTAAATCCTTCAAGGTCAGTGCCATTATGCAGATTGGTCAAGTTTCCCTGCACCCTTTGGCTTTGCAGCTTCGGCCACCATCTCAGAGTCCTCGCTGCAGGTTGCAAAATGTAACTGCATCTGTAACTGACACTTGTGACCGTAGGTTGCACGATTTGGCATGTTGACTACACTGCCATGTATGCTTGTTTTCCGTAGCTGGTTCACATCTCAACTAAACCAGCAGTAGGAAAATGAAAAAGAGCATTGAGGAGGACCCCCCGGGGCGCAACTTCTTACACCTCGCTGATTTGCTTGAGGGCAATCTCTGCGGCACTCTGCTCTGCCTGGCTGATCGCGGTCACAAAGACAAGAAACACCTGAACCGATGTAGAAAAAATATGAAAAAATATTATGAAAACATATGAAAACATTCAGGTACATGAGTAGCACTCAGTACTTCACAACCCATGTAAGTCTCTTAAAGGTCTTTCCATTTCAAGATGTTTCAGGCTTTCGGAATGTTTTGGAGGTCCTCAAGTTTGGGAGGAAGCCGTGAACACAACTGGACACATTCACTGCGAATCCATTCGCCTTCTGCTTCGTAGAGCTCACATGACCAGCCCACACTCGATTGCCCCACTCTCCGGGCAAGGCTTTGAGCTGCACAGTCGCCTTGCAGAATTTGGCATTTTTGTCCCAAAAAAAATGGGCCGGACCGTATAAGTTATTTTTCTTTTTTATATTTAGATATTTAGCATGTAGTATTCGGTGCCACTGCACTGTACTGTACACTATATGAGATTGTATTAGATGCTGTTATATTATGCTATGTCAAATTAATATAAATTAATCACACAAGTATACGCACTGTACTTACAAGTACATGAGTCCGTAGGTTACGAGTATACGAGATTATACGAGTACTGTAGATTTCCATGTCCACCTCAACGCAATGTTTGTTTGATCTCGCATGCCTTCCAGTGCGTGCCTAGCCCTCACCACACTTGACAACACGAGTGCACAGCCAAACCTTCAGCCCTCACAAACGACTCGGACCTGGTGACCACCACCGGCATAGGTCTTGGTCTCGTAGATGGTCTCACCTTTCTGGAGGTAGCGCTTGGCAATCTTCATGACCTGATGGGCTTATCATAGTTCGAGTCAGCCATGGGCAAAGTGATGCTATTCAGATCTGCCTTTCTAATGCTGAGGCCGGTGCTAACGCATTAAGCTTCCTTGGAGTGGACAAACCCAAAGGGCTGAACTCCCTATCCCTGCCAAACACATTGCAAGGCAGTACTCTGTGCTATCCGAGATTCGTCTTCGGAGTGACTGCCGGATTCTCACCCTCCTGGCAGTCATTCAAACATCTGAAGCAACAAAATAAGGATTATGGCTTCATTCTAGTTCCTCAAACGCACCAGAGGCGTCCTCAGCTTGCTTAGCTTTCTTTGCGGCAAGCTCAGCTGGAGTCAGCCTGGCATCGCCACCAAAGTATCCCGACCCAATTGGTGGTTGCACCAGCCGAGCATATTTAAGATATATCACAACTAAGTTGTGTTTTACCTGTGAGCCTGTAAGGGCATAAAATGCAATACGGAACCTGGACAACTCATGACATGGACAATTCGGGGTGGCAACCAGGAAGAACAAACAACAACCTTGCCGCACCATGGAGAGCTTGCCAACTTTCCCAGAACTTGCATCTTTGCATGTGTTTGCTCATGATGTTCAAACGTTGGGAGCATCGGAGCCTGTGGGTTTTCTTTCCAAACCATGCGATGGATTACTGAGGTTCAAAATTTGCCACGATACAGCAGGTCTCAGGGTTTCCCTTTTGAAATAGGCAATATTTCTGCCTTTGTGGGGGATCTCAATTCTGGGACGAACAGGTCCTATGTTCCCATCAGCTAATGTCTGCAACTGCCACCTTGGCCTTTCCTTCTTCTTCTTAGGGTCCTGGGGGGTGCAGCCGTATCGTGCCTACGCACAATCAAAGAAGCACGAGGATTCTTTGAAAAAATCAGGGGAACACATGATAGCCATCATTAATCACACACACACATATATATACAACATGAATATCGTTACGTAATCATTGGATATCATAGGAAAATCCATGGCATCATTATGCCATCCATTGCGAAGATCGCTGGTGATCACAGTTGTGTCCTTCGAAGCAGGCGGAGGCAATGAGGCCATCTGAGGCCGGAAAGCCATCACCGCTTGCTCTGCGGCCGACTTCTCCTGAGTTTCATGCAGAAATCGTGAAGGGTCGAAGGGTCTGGCTATGATGATTCCAAACCATGAATGAACGCCCAGGTAATGAGTGACAATATCAAGTTGATCAAATTGGTCAACAAAGCCTACAACACATCCGTGCATGTGCCCACACGCGCCCACACACACACGAGCGTGTCTGTACAGCACATATATATGATTATAATATGATTGTATGTGGGTGTGTGGTTGTGTACCTCTTTCGCTCTATGGAATCATTTCTGAGCTGCGCAATGCGGCTAGGATGCAGCTTCCTTTTGATTGAGGCAAAGGTGCCCGGCATACTCTTGACCCTGCAGCCATGGCATGATTATTTGGCAAATCTTGCAGCAGCAGCTGGAAACTATTAGCAACTTTCTGTTCACAGGTAATGCAAAAGCATTATAAGGCCAGCACCTGAATGCAATCTAACTTTACGATGCTCTGGTACCTTCACAAACCGTGTTTCTGCTCGGCATTCAACATGAAATCCCGGCATCTTTAAGCACTAACCAATGTGGGGGTTTGTAAAGACCCCGAGCCCTTTCAAATGGTTTTTCCAGACGTCATCATTTTTTTTCCAAGCGCTGGCTTCACACCTTTATCAAAGAATTCACATGAGCGAGGAAAGGGACAAGGAAAAGGAATAGCAAAGGAAGGGAAAGGAAAGAATAGGATAGGAAAGAATAGGAAAGGGAAAGGGAAAGGAAAGGGAAAGAAAAATCAAAGGGAAAGGAAAAAGGAAAGGGAAAGGAAAAAGGAAGGGAAAGGAAAAAGAAAGCGAAAGGAAAACGAAAGGAAAAGGAACGGAAAAGGAACGGAAAAAGGAAAGGAAAAAGGAAAGGAAAAAGGAAAGGAAAAAGGAAAGGAAAAAGGACAGGAAAAAGGACAGGAAAAAGGAAAGGAAAAAGGAAAGGAAAAAGGAAAGGAAAAAGGACAGGAAAAAGGAAAGGAGAAGGAAAAGGAAGAGTAAAGGAAGAGTAAAGGAAGAGTAAAGGAAGAGTAAAGGAAGAGACAGGAAAAAGGAAAGGAAAGGGAGAGGAAAGGGAGAGGAAAAGGGAGAGGAAAAGGGAAAAAAGGCAGTGTCTCACACGGACCATTTTTGATACCAAAAGTTATCGTTTTCGTTATCGTTTTCTTATCGTTCGTGAATCCTGTGCGTGTTCCTCTTTTTTGGCAATCATCAAAAAAGGAGTGTAGCGACCACCTACCAGGCACCTTCCTTGTGCAGAATCTGCGCCATTACGACAACAAACAATGAAAGGAAGAGACCAAAAGCAGTAAATAGCCGCAGAATGATGGAAAAATCAAGAACTTTGGATTTCAAAAGTCTGGACACAGATCATTAACATAACCAACGAAATCGTTTTTTTTCCTCTTATCGTTGTTTCGAGTGAAAGCTAAAAATGGCTCATGGGGGATCATGGAAGACTAACCGAATAGGCGCGGGGTTTCTACAAACTCCCATGTGGAAAATAGATGAAAATAGTTACGAGTACGATATATTGCAGCTGTCGACTTGTCGCTGCAGGTCACTGATTGCCGAATTTGTTCGTGGTGTAGGAAATGTCCTCATCACAGGGTGGCGCCAATGGCATCCGCCAAGTATGGTCAGGTCGGGTCATGTCAGGTCATCTCTCTTGCCAGCTGAGCCGCTGAGCGCTCAAAAATGTCTTGATGATTGGAAGAATCCCTGGGACAATCAACTCGACTTGCCCAGGAACAGCTTTTGTGACCGGTCTCTGGCAGTAGCGCTGGCAAAAGTGGTTGAGCTCCTGGGAGTCTGCTGGGCCGTTCATTCTTCAGGGTCTGAACTGACTTCTCAACTGATCCTTCTAGGTGGAGATGTGGCTTGCAAAACTGTGGCATGCCCCCATGGGCCTTCCCTACTGCAATCGACCATTCGGTGGATTGTTGGGATCTTTAATGTAGAAATCCAAATTTCGTTTGGTTTGTTGATGGGAGTTCCCAGTGCGTCATCATACCCCCCAACAAAGCAAGTGGTATAACCTCATTAGCTTGTTGTTAGCCAAGGCGCCGTCTTGGGATCCGTTGCAGCTTGCATAGAAGGCTGAGCCTTGGAAGGCCGAGTCTTAGGCAAACGCCCACTGCGCTTGTAAGTGAGTTGGCCTTGCAGTTGGCTGAGTGTGTGACTGCCATTGTCGCCAGTGCCGATCCAAAGGAGCCCCAGGGATGTGTAGGCAAGCGAATGCAATGTATGCTTGAGCCAAATGCCACCGGCCGGCGCCCCGTTTATCTTTTGCACGTGCGCCCGGCCCGTGTTGCCGAAGACATCGCAGCAAACTCATGCATAACCTAAGGCCTCTTGCCCCTTAAGGCCTTCGGAAAGCACCTCTGACAATTGCGAACCCACTGACCGTAGCGGGGCCCAAAGTCATTCTCTCACCTGCTTCTAACATCCTACAACAATCCCCATTGAGCTCGGTAAGTTTCTCTGGCTTCACCATCGGCGGTTCTTGGCATGGCACGTTGCCACCGGCACCCACCACGGCGATGGTGTCGCCGTCTTGAGCCTGCAGGGCTGCAGGTGCAGCGCAAGCAGGAAGAAAACCAGCAAGTCCCGGTCCGTCAGAGGTGTGCCCTCTGCCAAACGAACGACGCGCCGTCGATGGGTTGAACCTGGCAAGATTAAAAAGCACACAAAAAAAGATCTGTTTTCAAACCTATTTGCGATACAGTTTTGCAGTATTTTGCGTTGTGATGATGCAAGAATAGGATGTAATGTAAGGACAGGACTATGTTGTTAAACATGATGAGACCTCCGTGCACCATGGCTACATCGAACCATATCTAATTACCCGTTTTGATTCTGATGGAATACCATGCACAGGCATGTATCTACATTACACTCGTGGTTGCCGCTGCTAAAACATTAAGCTGCCTTGCCAAGGTTTCTCACATGTTCCAGTCTCCTGACCTTTCCGCTTGATCTGCGCACAAAGTCCCACAAGGCAAGTTCCTTCCATCCAATGATTTGAATGATATTGCAAGAAAAAAGTACCAACAACTGGGCCCCCATGGCTCAAACATGCTCAAATCAGCCATGGCAATATATGGCAATAATGTTGATCAATTTTCATATTAGTCAACTGGGTCCTGAAATCCAGTTTGCAAATCCAGTAGTGCGAACTCTGCGAACTGTGCGAACCTGAAGGCAGCTGCCATGGCTAGGGCTGTCTCTCATGGCCTCAACCCGGTGCCTGCGTCTTTTCATTGGCCTTCCATGTTGGCCGAAGGTGGCCGCACCTAAAAACACGACAAGGTGACGCAGGTGATACGGTGATACCTGGTGACCTGGTGGAGGATGTACTAATTGTCTCATCCGTTCGAGAGCATTCAGAAAACAGCATGAAACTGCTATCAAGAGCCGAGTCGCTCAACTCCAGCAGTGGTCGGCAAAAATGCGACTTCCATGCTGAAATCTGAAAGGGAAAGCTATCTGTAGGCTCGTAAAACGTGGATACCCTCTGACACGCTAAGTGATGTGAAAATTTGCTCCAGCGATGCTCAATGCGAGTGTGCCATGCTATGCGGCAACACTTTCAAGAATGTTCAGGCGTTTCATCACTTAATGTGCATTCATGTGTCAAATGATTCTGAATATTTCTGAATGAAAAGCATGACTAGCTGAGCCGTGCAAGCACATAAACATGCAATAAGACAGTACGAATGGATTAGACTGCCATCCATGCTGTCCGGAAAAAAAAACATATCATAGCATATCTAAGCCTCTAAGCATATTGTCAAAAGGCTGTGGGTTGCACCATGTTGCGGCAATGTTTTTCTCCCAGGGCTGGTGGGATCTCAGCTGGTTGGCACCGCTTTGGCTCCAGGTACCAAACCCGGGAAACCTTGCCCTTGCGCCTTGGCAATGGCTTAGGCCCATGCGCGAAGGCCAGCAATGCGCAAAGGGCATTCGGCGATGCAGCCCAGGGATTCCAAAACTGAGTCTTTTCAACCAGCTGCTTGGGCAAGACTGTGTAAACACTTCGCGCAAACACTGGCACTGACAAGTCCAGGTTCAAAGGCCCGGGTGGATTTCAATAGATTTGGATAGATTGGGACTCAGACCAGGAAATCAGTCGTAACGGTTGATAAACTTTGCAACCAGAGGTGATTTGCCAGTGCCCCATGGTTGCAACTGCACCAAGAGGTCAGGTCAACTTAATATTGCACTCAGTTTCAAGTGATCAACGACTCAACGACTAGAACAAGGGATCGATCAGCTCCTTCCACGTTGCTTCTGCAACTGATCGCTTCAGCTTCAGTGAGGGGGTAAACTCACCTGGACAGTGGCAGCTTCCCAAGCAGTTTCCCGCTACAAGTAACAGAACAAAGCCATGGATAGGATATAATATGTGTATATATAAATATATGTGTGTGTGTTTATACATATATACATATGTGTGTAACTGTATATAGATCCAAATGCAAATACATTGATAATTAAATGAGATATTCAATGATATTCATATAGGACCATAGAAGTCTATATGCATGTTATTAAATCGATCGATAACAAAAATAACTAAACAAACAAATAATAAATTCACTAACTAATGTGTATATATATATATACACATTATGTAGGTATATACCTTTTGTCCGACTGTGCAGCAGTGCAAGTAGCTATTCCAGTGCATTCCTATTCGAGCCTGTTTGGATTGAGAAATCACGTGGCACAATGGCAAACTTCTGGATCTTCCACGCGTTGCTGATGCACACATTCCTTGGTGAACCAGTCTGAGCAAAGACATGACAAGATGGAGCTGTGCAACGTTCAATACGCTGGTTAGTTCATATGAATTCCCATAATGAATCACCATGATCCCATATATATAATATAATGTCCAATGTATTGGGTAGTATAACCCTTAAATAAACATCTCTCTCTCTCTCTCTCTCTCTCGCTCTCTGTCTCGTCAAGTAGCGGATCATTGTTCGCATGGTTGATAGCATCTTGAATGTACTTGTGCCAAACAGGGTCCTACACAGAGGGACTGCGAACAGGCACACTCCAAACACCAGCTTCTGCTGAAGGCTCCGGCAAGGCATTTGATGATATGCAAGGCATTTTGCATTGATGGGGCGTCTTTTTCTTCATAGATCTTCATAGGAAGTGCCCTGCTAATGCTACCATTCGAGTCCTTGATGGCATCTGAGATGGTCTTCACTGCTGGATTCACCTGTTTTTCTTCTCGACAAGACACTCCCAACCACCTTCCCGAATGCTTCACTGGACACAAATTCTGCTCGGCTGAATGCTTTGTCTCCAAACCATCTGGATCTCAGAGTCATCTCAAAACCGCCAAAGATCCAAAGATCATCAAAGATCGACATCTCAAATCCTAAAACCTGGCGTGCCATTCCCTACCACTGCCACAAAACAACCTGTTCATCTCCCAACAAAAATCATCCGCCAGTCCCTTCCCATTTCCTCCCTCTGGCCATGGCCCCATGGCATCCCATGGCACCTCCAGCGCCACACCGGCCAAATTGTTGTTGCCTGGCAGCTCGCCTGTGGCACCTTCACAGAGCAGCGTCACCAGTGCGATGTTGTACTTCCGGTTGTCACCCACCATCATCACCTGAAGCCGCGGATCACATGCAACCAATGGTTGCAGATATAATATGATAATATATTCTACATGTATAAATATAAATAAACATCTAAATAAATAAATAAATATATATATATATATGCATGCATACATATATATATATATTGTGTGTGTGCGCGCGCATGTGTACTAGTATATCATATATAATCACACATACACACACGTATATATATATGCCTATGCATACATAATTAATTACAATGAATTATAAATAATTACACATATATATATATATATATATACGTATGCACTTGTTGACTATAAACGACTCTAACCGATATAGCGGCAACAATTATCCGTATTGAAAGTATGACCCAAACCTGGGGGCTACAGTATCTTCCACTCCGAACTTTCATTGTAGTCAGCTTGGCTTCCGGCATTCGAAAGCGCTGGTGCGGATTTCTTGATGGCTTCTTCCACAGGGACCGGGGCGATGTTCTCACCGCCTGCACCGATGATCAGCTCCTTGTAGCGACCGGTGATTCTCACCACGCCATTGGTGTCCATGTAGCCCTGGAGCAAGTTCAGGTTCGCAGAGTCATGACTCGTGACCAAATCATGACCACAAGTTGCAGCGATTGAGATGTTTGATGATAAGAGGTGCTCAGTGTCCTCACTGGTTGGTGGATTGTAGGCTCTTGCAAACATGTTCATCACAGCAAGTTGGAATAGCAATCTCAAATACATCCAAAATCATCCAAATAGAGGTGGTATGTTGAAAACATTTGAAAACGACGTGCCACCCAAAATATTCTAAATTCCAGAATCACTGCCAATTCCATGCTTGCATTCTTGATGAGCCTTATCTCCGCTGTGAAGCCAGCCCTCTTTGTCAATGGTAGATGCATTCTTCTCAGTGATGTCCTTCAAAGCAAGGCTTCTTGGAACCCAAAGAGCACTTCGTTTGCGGTTTCCGCCCTAAGTTGGGCTGTTCGAGAGTCAATAACCCGCATTGAAACTTGCATTCCCCAACCTGGACGTGTTCATCACCGAACCTTGCACAAGGCATAATGATGGAATCCTTCACTCACATTTGTGAATCAGCAGGCCTGGGGTTTGCCATGTAGCCACTCATGATGTGTCGTCCGCCTTTGGCAGATTGAGTGCTGCCATTCCAATGCTGCTGGCAACATGACCCACCAGCACCAGGAAATGAAGTGAGTCATCAAGCACAGAGGAAGCACCAATCAGAGGAATCTAAGCTGCTTGCGGAAGCAAATCTCACCTGAAAAGGGCAGCAGCACTAATTTGACAAATTGAAGCAACATGCTTTGCTCCAAAACCATCACTCAGTCCACTAGCCTTGATTCTCCTCAGGAACCTCGCTCAGAGTGACTCAATCAGATCCAAACACTCGAAACTTCTGGTGGTTGATGTCTTCCAATCTCTTCCACATGTCTTTCTTCAGTCACCCATCAAATATAAACATACCCAAACCTGGAAGACAATGGAAAACATAGTGTTTCCCATTGAAATCACACGGAAAACATGGAGAACCTTCTTTATCCTGAGATACCCTGTTGGGACAAAACCCACCTGCTGCCAAGGTGCAACTTTCAGTCCAGGCTTTGCTCTGGGAACCTCACAGGTCAGCAACAACGCCGCCATGAATGTAACAGCAGAAAAGGTTGGTGGTTTGAACCCATCCATCCAAATAATTAATACATCATATTGACCCATATGTATGTATGTATGTATGTATGTCTGTATGTCTGTGTGTGTGTGTATTATATTATACTACATCACTAGCACACACGCACACACACACACTAGCACACACACACATATATATATATATATATATAATCATTATATATTATATACTGTAATTACACCGTAATTTATACACATAAACGCCGGAATCGTGCTGCAACATGTTCCGAATGGGATGGAGAAAATGATCCGAACCACCGACGAACAACCATACACATAAAAAAGGATGTATCTTCAAAGCAAAAATGTGTCGTTTCTAATGGTTGTTTGTTTTGTCCTTCAAATCGTCACACGCATTCATGAAACCCAATTGCATCAATGAGCACCTACACACAGGGAGATCGATGCCTCAATGTTCTCTCCATTCGGCCCTGTCTTGAACAGCTTCACCTCAAACCCTGATGGCGCCTTCCACAAGCTTTCAATGGCTGTGCTGATCATCTGGTGTGATCCATTGTCCAATCAGCGTGCCTGTCCAACACTGCCGAACTCGTTGTGGTCCTTCAGGCACAAGGTTGTGAGGCCAGCACTTTCGCTCATACCATAGACCTGATCAGGATCTCACAGGTCTGGTGCAGGGCAGGCACACCGCCGTGATTCAACTGGGCTCTTCACGTTCTGGATCATCATCCCCAGTTGACCGAAGTACTCCAAGGTTTCTCGAGAGATTGGGGCGGCTCCTGCTCGGCTTGCAGCTTGGAGAAAGTAACTTGGAGAATCTATGCAGGGACTGTGAGAAAGATCGTCTTTGACGTGCACACATCCCGGACACATCCCACCAAAACCAAAGAAAGCAGATGAGGTCCCAGGGGAACACGATCGCCCTACCGCTGCTGTCCCATGCTGTGCCGGCACCATCCTTCACCTGTGAATGCCCCCCAGCTGGCCGCCGGCTGCTGCCTGCAATGAAGATCTTGCATTTGTCCAGGCCCAACGCATCCCTGGCTTTTGACAGAACCAGCTTGTCCTGACAGTCTGGTCAGCTCATTTCCACATGGTGAGATTGCAGTCTAAATACAAGCTCAACAACAAACCTGAACAATGCCTGAACAGCATGTGACAACATCATCGGCTATCAGCTGGCTCTAGGAAATTGCAAGACATGTTGCCAGTTGTCAAACACTGAGCTGCGCACGGCAATGGTGTGGAAGAATGGTTTTGATCCGGAGCCACCAGCCTCTACCGCGAAAAGTCCGAGTTGATTCACAACATGCACTGGTGCTGCATTGGCATGGTTTGGGATCGTTTGGGACCTGGCCTGCAAAGACCTGCAGTACTCCAACCCCTTGCCCTTGGCCCAAGTGGCAAGGGATTTCTTTACACCTGGCCAGCAGGTTCGCTGATGGTTGTCCTACACGGGCCAATCAATGTCCTAACTCCTAACAGTCATCCGAACACATGCCGCTTTGGCCTGTGATGGTTGCAGCAACTGCCATCATGCGTGCTTGCATCTTCTCGTAGACACGTGGCACACCCAAGAAGATGGTGGGACGAACAAACCTGAGCTGTCATCAGTATCAGTATGCAGTGGAGTGAAGGTGGTGTTCCAACATCCAGGCATTCCACAAAGTTCACCCCCTCTTCCGTCTACGAATTGAGGACTCTGGCGAATGGGCCAAACATCACAACCAGAGGCGCGACTCCATGCGAGCCAAGGAGCTGCAGCCGGGCCGCCAAGGTCATCTCTTTCAGATCGTAGTGGCGGGCAAAGTAAACGGTGCTGGGCAGGCCCTTGCTGTATGCCATGTAAACGGGGAACCTCGGAGGCCATTGGCATGCCATCCTGGATCCTTGCTAGTCACGATCCGACTGGACAGTCTCAGTGCCAATCAGCGGTGGCCAAGTGGCAGCAGATCCATCAGAGAACCCGCAATGTGAGATAGAGGAAGGTAAGAAATAATCCTTGCAGGGTATCCTGGCGTGCCCAGGTTCACCATTGTCATCATGTTTTCCCAAGGCATCCGAGATCAAATGTTCAATCTTGTTCAAATGTCTGACTTTGTCGGAAATCTCCTTCAAGAATGCCGGTATTGTCCAGGCATCCAATGGCACCCTGTGCCACCACTGCATCATGATGGATCATCACCTCAGAAGCATCTGAACAACTGCATCCAGTCCACCGTCCCAGTATGTCCCTGTCCCTGAAATGTCCCGGGGCTCCCTGCTGCTTTCGGCTGCCCCGTGGTGCCCGAGGTGTAGATGATGCCCATGGCATGCCCGGGCCTCATGGCCTGGACCGACCAGGTAACCGGGTATAGTTTATATGAAATCTCCACGCAGTGACGCGATTCCCGCCTGCATTCGCTGCGCCAAAGCCTCATCAGACCCCTGAGAGTCGCCAAATTCCAGGCACTCCTGAAACACTAGACCATGACATACCATGATACACCATGACATGGAGATGGGCGTGGCTCAGATGATATGGTACCGGTGCCAGTGGAATTGAACATTTGGAGAGTCTTGATATGGACATTGAACCATCATGAAGCATCATGAAATCATTTGGAGCTAATCCCAGATGCCATCAATTTCCCGAGGTCTCCTGGAAGGACATGACTTTACACACGCTGCCATCTTTCCTCAGTCTGTTCCATGCTTTCTGCCGCGATCCTGGCAAACAGCACTGGGTTGCCGGCCGTTTGATGACGGTGGGCTCGAAAGTGCCCCAGCAAACGATGGCGTTGAGGCAAGTCAACTCCTACCAGTGTGCCAAAATGTGCCATGATTATCCATGACGTACATCAAGCAGCACAGAGTCAACAGCCGCCGGCCCTCCGCTGTCGGTGCTGGTGAACCATCTCTCCTCGATGTGAGCCACCGTGGCGGCAAACTCGGCATGGCTGTCCACAACTGCGACCTGAGCCGTTTGTGGTCAGAGGACTCCCTCCTAAAAACATGCTTTCCCCTTATAGCTTGACCAACACAACGGGTTGGGGAGATACATAATTTTATTTCTGCGACTGTCTGAGAACTGACATTTGGGTTTCCACATTGAATCCTTTGGGGGCAGCCTTCAACAACAGTGGATCCCGAGCACATTGTACCACCTCCAAAGAATTTCACCCTGCTTATCCCTCTACACCTGTCATCCCCTATCCTTATCTATCAACGTCATCCGCCCATGTTGAACCGGCAGAATCCATCGTGACTCTCCAGCATCCCTTGCGGCCAAATTGGCTGCAGCATTGGAGTGATCCACTTTGTACTGCACCTCAGGCTCAAGGGGCACCATCCCATGACGTCAAGCGCAAAACTCATTCCAAACTAGACGACGGATGGCCCGAGAGCGTAGAGGAGCAGGGTCTTCTGTTGTTAGTATGGAGACACTATATTAGAAACAATATATTAAAGATGTGTGATATGCAGTCGAGAAGGGGAGTATTAAGACAAAATAGCAGAAGTGCAAGACAATAGTTTGCATCGCAAACGCTTTTACACACAAAAGCTTTTACACACAGAAACTTTTACACACAGACGCTTTTACACAGACACTTTTACACACAAAGTTTTTACCCACAGAAGTTTTTACATACAGAAGCTTTTACACATATACGCTTTTACGCAGATGCTTTTACACACAGACACTTCTACACAGACACTTTTACACACAAAGCTTTTACCCACAGAAGTTTTTGCATACAGAAGCTTTTACACACATACGCTTTTACACAGATGCTTTTACACACAGACACTTTTGCACACAGACACTTTTAACAAAGAGCCTCTTACACACAGGAGCTTTTACACACAGAAACATTTACACGCAGACGCTTTTACACACAAACACTTTTACACACAAACATCTTTACACAGCACTCTTACACACAAACCCGTTTGCACAGAAACACTTTTACACACAGAAGCTTTTACACACAGACACTTTTACACAGATGCACTTCTACACACAAACACTTTTACACACAAACATCTTTACACAGAAACACTTTTACACACAAACACTTTTACAAAACATCTTTGCACAGAAACACTCTTACACACAAACCCGTTTACACACAAAGACTTTTACACACAAAAGCTTATACACACACATTCCCGCTGTCACACAGAAACACCTTTTACACAGAAACCCTTCTGCACTCACACCACTTTACACAGAGACGCTTTAACACACAAACCCTTTTACACACAAACACGTTTACACACAAAAGCTTTTACACACAAACCCTTTTACACAGATTCACTTTTACATACAAACACTTTTGCACACAAACATCTTTAGACAGAAACACTCTTACACACAAACCCGTTTACACACAAAGACTTTTACACACAGAAGCTTATACACACACATTGCCGCTGTCACACAGAAACACCTTTTACACAGAAACCCTTCTGCACTCAC
>Ga0126342_10006964_pt1 | contig 20146 bp, 19 predicted proteins | sample Cyp1metagenome_FD_92528 | JGI IMG/M metagenome (GOLD analysis project Ga0126342, IMG submission 92528) | Coral microbial communities from Lord Howe Island, Old Settlement Bay, Australia - Cyphastrea 1 metagenome | ecosystem: Host-associated > Invertebrates > Cnidaria > Coral ...
ATATATAATATATATGTACGCAGTACCACACCCCCACCACACCACAGGGGGGAGGGGGGACAGTACCACACCCCCACCACACCACAGGGAGGGGAAGGGGACAGTACCACAGTACTATGGCTGACCCATGACCATGGGCGGGGGGGAGGGGGGTTGGAACGCTGGACCATATATACATGGCCAATGTAATTACGTAAAATCAAATGCCACCAAACGAAACTCCTGCCTACCATTTGGTTGGGCCAAGTAGGCCCGTGTTCTTCACCCTGCATCCCCAACTACCATACTCCTCAACTTCGAAAAGCCGTCCCTGACCTGCACAATTTGCATCTAATCTGGGCGCGGGCCGTACTCGTCGCGGAGCGACTCGAGTAGAGATATCTGGTAAATCAAGAATCTCGAATGTTCACCAAAGAAAAGAAATTTTCCTGGGGTGGCATCCCCGTACCAAATACACTGGAGCATACTGGAGCCCTCAAAACAAATACAGCATTCAGCATTTGGTCCAGAGCTACCCATCCAAGTTGGACACAGCCGCCGCAACGTTGATGCTGTGAATTTCTTCGATTTGCCTTGGCCCCCAATGGCTCATCACATGATCACAAGCTGGTGACTCGTATCTTAGACGCAAGGGTTTGAGTACCTTCAAGAATGGGGGTACCCCATGCTGATGTAGCCATATGTAGCCATAATCTGCTTTAAAAGACCACAAGTGGAGGATGACTTGAGGCACTGTGGCTCGGTCAAAAGAAAATGTGATTCAACTTGTTCAGTATCCAAAACCAGTTGCGGCTTTAAAACATGTTAATACTAGAAAATGAACATCACCCGTTTTTGTGGGCTGATTGGTAGCGAATTTGAAGGGCCACCAGTCAGCTCAAGCTCCAAGGATCTGTTTCAAATTTCTCAGCGAGCTTTCCAATGTCGAGAACTCCTCCGCAGTGACATCGTCCTTGACGCTGAACATGACGATGTGGTGAGCCCCTGCATCTGGGGAAACAGACAAAGATGGAGAGTTTACCACCAAAACATGGGAGAATGACCAAGAACTCCCAAGTAATCCCCTGGTTTTTTCAGAGGTCAAAATCGCTACTAGCTGCACTAGCTCTGGACGTTCATCCCCCATATGAGTGGCTATAGGTGTTTGATCCATCCCGGGCATGCACTGGACCATCCAATGAAAAGTGGTCCCGTGGTCAGGAGGCAAAATCCACCCCTCCAACCTTCAATCATGGGCAAGGGATCAGCATACCTCAAGATGAGCAATATTTGAAGATATGGAACTGCCCCTCTTGAGTACTTTCAAAGTCACATCTCTATCACCAGCCAAAACTAAAAAAGACCTTGTGAACCTGCAAAAAAAATCAAAAAAACACAACATCACAGAAAACATCACATCCCTCCGAAATGAAAATAAATGAAATATCGAACCAAATCATCCACCAGGACACTGCAGAGTCGCACGGCTACCAGGCTCCATGAGGCTTTCGAAAGCGATCATCATTTTCATCTGCTGTTCGTCATGCTCAAAGGCCTTGGAAAACCCAAATGTTGAGGGCAAGTTGTGTCCACGTGATTTTTCTGGTGTCCATCCGCTCTGGCACTTCAGTAGATATGAGTTGCATACAATCACCTATATGATATATATATATATATATGTATGATTATTAGTAATTAATAATATATACATTGAATTTCATTGACTCTGTTAGTAGATTTACATATATATATATATAATTATATATAGTCATAGTATTTTTTCATATCTCTACTGTCTCTACTCATCCATCTGCTTCCAGGGCCATTTCGTCCTCCCATCCCAAGTTCCCCTTGGCCTCGAAGTCGGCCCTGGATCTAAAGTCGGCCATCCACACGAGGCCCCGATTTTTCCCGGCCGGATGCGATTGCCCACCTGCCAGGTGACAGGTGAGGTGAAGTGCCCCATAGCCAGCTGACTCAGCTAAGTTGATTCAGAAGCTTTAGCAGGATTTCCTGGCATCTGGCAGCTATCTCTCTAGTTGGATGGCTTGATAATCCTTAAAAAACATCACTGGGGGGCACCTTGCAGGTGATGCTTTTTTCAGTCATACGGGCCCCATTCTATCATCCAAGTCAAGCTGGTCGTGTTTTGGGAAACCAAGGGTGGTGTTTGGGGTACCCCAAGGACTCGAAAAACACCTGTTTTGGGGGGAGTTTGATGGAAGTTTCACAGGTGGTCAGCAAGGATATTTCGCCGCAAATCATAGGGGACATTGACAAACACATATTCGCCGGCATGATGTTATTTTTTAATATGTGTCATGCTGCGTCACGCTCCCCATGGTTGTTGATAAATATCCCTGGTATGTGGCCTTTGAACAAACCACTGCAGTGATTTGTTCGGGTTTTTCTAGCAGAGTTTTTATCGAGGTTGCTCCAAGTTCTGTGGATTTTGTAAGTATTCAAAAATCAGATCATGTTCCATCAAGTTCCATCCCTATCAATGCCTAAAAGGACAATCTGTTGTCCTAGGGATTGACCCAGGTTGATCCTCCAAGGCCATGGCAAAAGAACCCAGCAATGCTAGTGCTGTCATCTACCCTGGACATGTTTCAATAGAAACAGGTTAAACATTCAAAGAAAAAATGATATGGTAAAAACATGGCAATCCTTCATGGCAATGGACAAAAATTTTCCGGTTTAGAGATTCGAATTTCCCTTTTTCAAGGTGCAAGTTTCGGCAGGAAGTCTGCCCGTGCCAGGCCACCTGCCAGTCGCAGGTCTGGATAGACATAGCTGCGCAAGACCTGAGGAAATATCCTCAGCTTGGCAACTGCACCATAGCTTTGCCTTATATAGGGTTACCCCTAAAACCACTGGATGATCATCATTTTCCCTATCCAAATATACTCAAAATATACGTGTTACTAAACTGCGAGTTGGGTGCGACAACCCAAACACCCACGCGGAAGTGTCAAAACCCATGTTTTCGCGGGAAAAGAAACATCTGAAAATTGCGAGAGCAAAGGTGTTGCTGGTCCAAGACTTTCTCTATCGAAGTCTACAGATGCGGCGAGGATCGTGTAGGCGATTTATCCTTTGCTGTCCACTAATCACACAAATATATAAATATATATTAATATAATATAAAACAAATATATATATAAATAATCCATTATAATCCATTAATATAATATAAAACATTATAAAACAATATTGTAATATACCTGTCACTTGGATGATTCACAATGTACCATCCCAATCCATCCCAGATATGTGGCTGGTGTCAACCTCATAATGAACGGCTCAATAGCCTAGCAGTGGTGGTTCAAACCCCAATATGGATGTTTAAATCTACCAAAAAAATAGGTGTTGAACAAACCCATCATACCCCGTCACATCATATCATATCACATCATATCATAGTAAAGCATAGTACAGCATAGTCTTGGTCGTCATCCCAAGTATCTGCGGCAGTGAACTCAAAGTCTTCATCATCTCGATCTCCTGATTGATGGTCGTCTCTGGCCGGAAGGACACCAGTAAGACATGGCGCAGCCGGGGTGTGTCATCAAAAGAACGAATCCTTGCCCAGCAGCAACCCATCGTCGTTCCCACAGTCAAGCCAAAAAGCACCATGGTTGCTGGTTGAGCCAAGCTGTGGGCATTCACTCTGGCAGTGAACGGTAACGACGGAAATGATTCAGTTTTCAGTAGATGTCAAGAAATTCACATACCGCACCCGCCAAATGATCTGGTTACCATGTTGTTAAAAGATATCAAAACCTGATGAAGTATCATGAAGTAACACTGTGCCCATCGCCCAGCTTGAATCATGTGGTGACATCGGACTGGACACTCCCAGCCACCAACTCCGGCTACCGCGCCTTGGAAAGACGAAGGGTGGGGTCACCGCCCGAAAAGTGTGACACGTTGTAGTACCATTGTAGTTGTAGCCCTGATCTCGCTTGCTCCAGCCCCCTCCCCATTCATCCCCATTCATCCCCATCATCCCTGTCATGATCACCAACCTTTGTCATGCTGAGTCATGCTCATCCTCATTCTCCTCTCATTCGCAAAAATCTGCTGCAGGGGTCGAAACTGATCCAGCCTCGTTGAGGAAATCTCTGTAACTATCTGTAACTAGCCTCAGGATCTCCAGCTACAGCTGTTGTCAATTTGAAGCTTTGAAAAAATGATCAAATTGGACACACATCTCCTGAAGCCCATGAGTATCTCCGCAAAATTCGCAAAATGATATAGGATGATATAGGAATCTTAGGGTGTCCACTGAAACCACTTGAATAATCCATTTCCATCGGGGAAAAACGGAGGCCCAGGTATGCCCATGTGTGCCCCATTCTTCGGATTCTTTGGACACCACCGCAATGAGTCCGGGAAGAGCCGCAAGCTTCGAATCAGATGCTGGGTTGTACTGTTGTCACTAGCCGAGCCCGCTGCACGCCAGTTGTCCACCGTCATCGCTGAGACGTGCGCATCCTTGGCAGTGAAAGTGCCAGGCAAGCCTATATCGAAGAAGTGGTCAAAGCCAGAATCTGTTCCGATTGCGTAAGGGTATCCTTCAAGAACGTATAATTATGTCATATTATTATTATTTCAAGCATTTTCAAGCCTTTGTTTTGTTTGAGTTCTTCATGAAAAGAACTTCCTCATCCTGGTCATTCTGTGCATCACATTCTGTGGCCAAGATACTGTGAAGCCTGATAGGTCGCGAAGTCGTGTAGGTGGACCTGCGGAGACAGCATCCATCGTTTGGGTGGTGACCCTAGTTTGATGATACAGATCATAGTATCAAGATGTATCAAGTCTAAAAAAAAGTCTCAACATTAATCCATCGATCCATTGATCCATATTTAACTTGATGTACTTCCTTATGTTTCCTTTATTTCCTTTGACTTTCATTCAGAAACGGGTCCTGTGGCGATGCCACCCCAAGATCAGCCCTCCACCATTGCAGTCATTTGCAGTCGCTGAGGCTGCAGACAAGTTGGAAAATTGGACAAGCGATACACCAGTGGAATTGCGGGACACACCAAGTACTGCTAGTCCGGCCTCACGTCTGGGATCAGGGTTGAAGCGTGTGCCAGTATGTGCCAGTGTCAAACAATCCGTTTCGGATCTCTTTCTACTGCTTGGTGAAAGAAACAGGGTGAAAATGTGTCAAAAAACATGTCAAGTTTTTGTTCGTTGCCAACAACTCCATACTTTGATGCAGAACTGCACGACTCTGAGAGTAAATACAATAAATTAAATAGGTAGGCCCTGACGTAATTTGAGGCCTCGGCAATCTGTGCGGGTTGTAAAGCTGCGCATATTCATCCCCAGCAGGTTTTTTGGCGAATCAATTGCGACTCTGTCATGTGTTGAGTCTCTGAGATGCCAACGATGTGGAAGCCACAACCATGGGTCGTACGTTTCGGCCCGGTGCAATGGGAGTTGCGTGTGGCAACGGAGTTGCGTGTGGCAACGGCTACACAAATTACAAGGTGCTAACTGGGGTTGTCATCCAATGCTAAACACAACTAAATGCGTTGCATTAACGTTTGGATATACAGGTTTTACCCTACAGCTCCCTTGCAGTTCGGAACTGAGTGAAGGCATTTGCAGAATAAATAAGTATGCGAAAGTGAATGAGCAGAAACCGTGACCTTAGCACAAATTGATACAAATTGCATATCTGTAGGTTGTTGCAGCATCCAACAAAACAAGCCTCTGCCAGCTAGGCTGCAGGCTCCTAACAAATTGCGTTCAGGCACGCCATGTATGCAAGTTGTCAAAGAGTTTGATGTTGGAAAAAATGTAAGGACATTGCCTGAATGCGTACAGACATGGTCAAGCCTGTTTTCACCCAATGTGGCATGAGCCTGTTACAGTTTAAAGCAAATGACTAGAAAACAGCTGCAGCAAGTTGTATTTCATGAATGCTAAGTTGCAGCGAATGATTGGAGCCGTACCTGTGGCCACAACATGTTAACAAAGTGGGCTGTGATGGGCTGTGATCCAATGCTCAACACAATCCAGTGCGATGCATCCATGTTTGGGCTTACAGGTTTACAATACAGCTTCTATACAGCTTCGGAACTGAGCTTGGCAGCTTTAGCATTCTGCCAGCAATAAATTCCAGACCTGACCTAATGCGAACTGACCTGCAAATGCCAACCACATCGTGGAATCAAGACTTCTATTTATCGTGGAATCAAGAAGCTCATATCGTGGAATCTGGATTAAAGTAGACTAAAGTAAACTATCCGTTAATTACTTGACACGCCTGGCTACCTACTTACACTTAGGCGTACCTGTACCAAGCAAGCGTACCAAGCAAGCGTACCAAGCAAGCGTACCAAGCAAGCGTACCAAGCAAGCGTACCAAGCAAGCGTACCCAGCAAGCGTACCCAGCAAGCGTACCCTACACCTGTTAGAAATTCCACATGTACATAGCCTTGGCACACCAGTGCGTCAACACCTTTCCAGCAACCACAGTTTTCATGGTCCTTTTAAATCTACATCGATAACTCTCTGCCGTTTTGCCCTCGTTTTAGGATCCAACAGCTCTAGCTGCACTAACAGGCACAACTTCCGATGGTTTCAGCCAAGGACTCCGTTGCCTGATTTGCGAAATTCTTGGGAAGCTGCAATCTTGATGTGTACTTCATTAGTGCTGAGTCATAATAAACAACTTGAGTATGTGACCATGGTTGCAGCATGTTACAAACCAGGTACATCCAGCAGGGTTGTTACCCAATTCACAATCGCATCTTGATCATTCGTGATCACATCGTGTTGCAATTCTACCAACAATCAATTGAGTACCTGAAAGCACTTTCTGCGCGAGGTCAGCAAGTTATTATTGACGGCCACAAATCTCGAAACGGAGACAGAGGCAAGGCTGGACCAGCCACGGGATGCCACGGTGCATTTATCACCGCTCAACTTCTAAGGGATGCTGGAAAATGAGGACTGTGTTATCCTCTTTTGTCCTCCAAAGCATCCAGCTAAAATGTCTGAGAAGCGCTAGCAGCTGATCTTGCTCATTTCTCCAGTACGGCCGGGCCGTTCTTCTGCAGCTCAGCCAAACCAGCCTCAGCAGACTGCTGAAATAACATGAAATAACCATATCGATTCAATCAATTCCTCTCATTTCTCAAGACAGCCAAATTTCATCAAAGTTCCATGTTGCATGTTGTTTTCATCCATTTTCATCCATTTTTTGATCACTCGTTGATGTCAGTATCGCTGGGCCTCCACACCTTCAAACGCTCGGCCGCCACAGAGCACTGGGCTGAAGGCAGGTTGGCATAGCACAGCCGCAGTTCGCCCGGAGCACCTGACATCGGGCCACCCACCATGGGCCACCATGGGCCACCTGTGCAACCTGGGCAACCTGGTGTGCAGCTCTGGATGGTGAAATATGGTGAAATAATATCAAAAAACATGCCAAAAACCTCCAAAAACTACTTGAGGGAGATTACAACCTCATCAAAAAATGTCATCTATTCCTGCTGCCAGGGAGCCACAAGCAGATCCAGGAATTGCGCAGACCTTGTGCCTCAGAGCCAGCCTGGTCCCTTCATCCAGCACAGTATGCAGTCTCATTGGGTAGGGAATAATGGTAACTTATGGAACTTTGAGAAAGAGCCATTTGGTTTACAGGATAATAATGGATAATATGGATAATTACAAATGAGACAGTTTACAATACCAGTACTAGTAATAAGATGATGTAATAAGTAATAAGTAAGCATCATCATGATCATCGAACACAATCTCAAACTTCTCAAGGTCTCCACAATCCTAAGGCCACCGCGTCTCACTCAACCATTCCACCACACGGGTGTCCTCGGAAGTGCGTGGCACAAAAAATTGCCCCACGCTGAATTCAAAGTCCAGGATCATGATCCAGCATTAACCACTGAATCAGTATTGGGAAATGAAGCTTGCTCATTATGTTGCGAATCCCTCAAATGAACGGTTTTTAATCCCTCGTCTCCGAGAGTTCGTAGCTGTCCAAACCTTCACTTAGCCCGTCTCAAATCTCGAACAGTACCTTAGGCCTTGATTGACCAAACAAACACGCAGGACACCACACATCCTTGAGCCAGGAAACATTTTCAAATCCAGCTGGCAACTTCACCATCAAATAGATGGCACCAGACCCACCTTCCAGCCCACTTTGGGTTTTGATGTCTTGGAATGGTTTCTTCTTAGTTACATGACTTCCATGGACTTACACGGTGTTCTTTCAGGTAGAAAACTCACCGTTTTATGACTGAAGATGATGAATGTCAAAACTCCCAAATCAGAAAGCTGTGAGCTTTTGGCCGCGCCTGCCACGGCACCTTTCCCCAAGGTCTCCTCTACAGCGGCCACGACCAGGCGACGGTTCTCTTTCAGCCCTGTGACGTGATCTTTCCTCGGCCGAAAAGGATGCGCAAGGGCATGATCCGGGCTGTGGGAGATCTGCGGCAAATTCTTGGGAAGAAATGATTCAAATCAAATCTTGAAGAACTAAAATTAAACCTTGTGGAATCTTGTGGATGTAAACCAGACAAGATCAGGACCGGCCAAGAGAAATCAGTACAAAAGTCCGTTCTTTTAGACGTAAGTAAGACCAGAATCAGGTGTAGTGACGCGTTTCCTTTCGAACACCACTCAACATCCAAGTGGATCATATCTAGTTACAGTCTCTTCAGGGTGATGTTTCGAAATTCCAACCCCCAAAAAAAGGCACCACATTTCCATCCACAGCCTGGGACTTACCAACCCCGGCTGAGTTTCCCCACACCCACTGGCGTCCACTTTCCAACGCAGCCATGGCCACTTTCTGCGAAGCCACGGCTGGGCAAATGGCAATGGTATCCTGCACCTGGGCAGATTCGTCAGAACACGGAGTTAGGATAAATTCACAGGACAAGTTCAAAAAACGATGGAAACATATGGGGAAAATCATGGGGATAATGTAGTTTTAAAAAAACTCATTAGTTTGGACATAGGTCCGGAAACACCATCGGAAAAATCTTGTCCGTGTATTTTTTTGCTTCGCCATGACCGGTCTGTGGGCCTTCATCAGCTCAGGACCAAGGCTGGGGGGAAACGCCTCGGACACGGCTGACGTCTTCCCAATTTTCCCAGGCGTAGTTTTGGACGGTCAGGATTTGACTGGCCAATCACTGCGAAGTTCATTGCGAATCAAACACAAAAGCTCGAGGGCCCCAAATGAAAGTAGTCAAAGAATATGAAGAAATGGTAAACTCAGTCATACTCAGTCCATTTCCATGGGTCAGCTATGACTTGTCTTGATCTTTGACTCTTTCCAATCTTTGATTCCCGTCCCAACAGTCTGAGGTTCAGTCCAGGTAGCCTCAGCTCATCCCACAGAAAGTCGGCTCATTACTGAGTTGCTCCTAAACTCATGCTAATATTGGTATGGTTGGAAACATGCAGAAAAAAAACACCTGGGTGTTCAATGAAAACAGCCCACTGCCCCTTTCTGGCCCTCCAACCTTTGGCCAACTTTAGCCCAAGTGCCTATTCTCCAGCCCATCATGCCGAAGGCTTTGCTGAAGGAGAAAACGTTCACCACGTGGTCACCACTGACGCAACAGTGGGGAGCGTGCCCTTCCTGCATAGGAAAGATGTCGTTTTGATGGTCCAGAAAAGGATATCTTCAGAGCTGGATCCCACCTCCTCATACGTGAAGTGTTCATAGGTGTTGTCAACCACCATCCATACTTGGTGCCGCTGGCATGCGGCAGAAAATCGTTCAAGCCTTCCGGGCACATGAACCAGGGAAAATCAGGGAAACTAGTGAGCAAAAGAATACTTGGCTTCCAGTGAATGTGGTTAAACCCGATCATATCCAATAAATTCCAACCATATGTCAGAGTAAATCATACTCAATTGGGGCTTATGATTATTGGCTTTGCCACCAAATCCACCACTGTGTTGCCGGGCAAGTCTTTTGGAAGGATCACGCCAGTTGGATTGCCAGGGTTCACCTCCAAGCTTTCAATGTTTCAGACAGAAGTCATGCTTAAAGATAACGAGTACTGAGTACAAATCAGGAATGGAAGGCATCAACACTAGACAAAGGCAAGGCCCCACATCCACCAACCACCACCATTCCGCTTTTACAAGATAGATCATGCGCCGTGGAATCACACATGGACTTGATACATCTCAAGCAAGCCTTGGCATCAAAATTGGGTCGGGCACAGGTCAAATCCAACCGCAAGCCAACAGCTTGGCGATGAATAAAATCAAAATCTAACTTGTGGGGCTTCCCAGCCACCAAAATCACCAAAGCTGAGCCCCTGGCGATTGTGACCATCCGTATCCTCTCACCATTGGCTTGTGATAACCTCCACCGGTTGCGGGTGCCATAGCGCCACGGTGTTGGCAAGGTTGATGGCCATCAGGTGGGTCACTCAATGTTACTTATCTCGAACTGGTCATGCGAAGATCCCCCAAATTTCAAGGATGTGTTGGGGGGTTCCAAGGCAGCTTGACTGTTCATGTCGATCCAAATAACACATGGCCGACATGGCCTCTTCTCCAGCCACTCCACATCTGGAAGATAATCCTGCCGTTCACAGACTTCGAGGCCATTCCAGGCCCATAATGCTGGTCATTGGACTGACCCCATGGGCCCATCCTTGGTCGACGGCGCCAGGACCACATTGGCATGGCCGCCTGTCATCTGCAGCGCCATCCTGTCAGGACCAAGTTTCGATGAAAGTCCTATCATTCAAAAACAACTAAAACAACAACTACCTGCAAGTTATCTTGTGGTTTTTAAAACCTCCTGAGAACTTGCATCGTCACTGGATATGTGTTGGAAACCCAACTTCACTGGAAACTGGTCTCGCAGTGCTGAGCTGCCCACCGGTGGTTGAAGTAGAATGGTCTGAACAGAACTGCTGAATCCTGGCTCGGACAGGGACATGGGGACGTGTTCCTGTAGTGCTGTTGATGTGTATGTCATGGTTGCTGCTAATTACTGGCATATTAGCACCACAAAGCGATCATAAGATCGGGAATCATGCTGCTTCTGGTCCCCATCGACCCATGATTCTCAGTTGCTCAGCGGTTCCTGTCCTTCTCGTCCAATAGGGTGCACACCAAATTGGTGTAGGCTTGATTAGCTCCAGCCGTCACCATGACCTGTATGATCATCTGCTTATAGGTTCAACATGGTTGAACCCAGCCGGCCCCGGAAAGACATGAAACTGAATTTGGATGGAATTGGATCATGACAGTAATTAGTTGCTGGCCGGAAATCAACCACATATGTACTTGATATACGTGGTTGCAGAATATGTATCATATCCCGGTCAAATGATTGTGAGATCCCCAAGTTTGTAGGTTACAAAAAGATATGTAGTTGTGCTCCTCTATATTTGGGATTACTAAAAACATAGTTGTAGTTAAATATCACCAGGCATGCGAGTAAAATATTTGAAGGCGCCAAACAACAGGTAACTCTCGCGCTATGCCATGCCTCAACACCCTCCAGGCCGTTCTCTTTCTTCAATTTCTCCTGAAAGTAAATCCACCCAGGAGGGTGTCATAGGCACTGAGCTGATTTCAGGGAACTTCATGGTTCAAACTTGAAACTGTGGCTTCGTCATAAATTACAGTAATAATATTTGTTTAGCCAAAAAATGAACCAAAAAATTGGTAAATCTTCCTGCAGTTTGTCCACAAGGTTCAACCACTTTGGCCCGATCCCCAACAGGTCCGCCTTCAAGGCTTCGCGAAACTTTGGCAAGCCATCATCTGCGCCTATTCGGCTCAACAAATTCTGTGGAAACCACCTCACCATACCATGGTCTACCAGGATTTGGGGGTATCCGACATTTTGAGACAAACACATATCACCAACAGCCGCGGTAGGCAAAACCATTATAACAATATGTAACATGGGAATCTCACCAATTTCACCAATTTCTGGGCGCTGCCCAAAATCAACGAACTCTCAAATCTTCAGGGGATGAAAACGAAGAGTTTGAGGTATCCAGGTATATCCAAGTATATCTTGGGAGCACCCAGATTCACTTTCAGAAGTCATCTCAAGCCCGTGGTCTCTCAGTTTGTCTCTGCTCAATTTCTTGAGGGCCAGGCCATAAGAGTTGGTATCAGGCTCTTCTGCTGCCTTCCGCGCTGCCTGAAATTTTGAGCAGGTCCAATCACTTCAAGTTTTTGAGAGAGCACGTCGTCAATTCCTCAGCCAATGATTGGCACATATTGGCACCACCCATTCACAACAAGGTGAAATAAAGGATCTTCTTGCATCAATTGCCAGTAGACTAGAGCGACCCGCCTCCAGGGCTGCTGCAGGTGGTGCCCAGTGCACAATGCCCTGGGCCAGGGACATGATGCCCTCCTTGCCACGTAGCATGCGCTGCCTGGCAGTCTTTTGAGGATACATAAGAGATGGGTCAAAATTGGTATCTAATGGTGATATTGCTGGTATAATGGGGATGGATGTGTATGTGTATATATATATATATATATATCTATATACATATGATTACATATGTAGATAAACACTATATATATATGTGTGTGTACCCCATACTATGATTTAATGCTAATGTTGATGGTATATTGGATGATATGATCTACTACAATGGGGGAATGCCCACAATTGCAATTTCATTGGGAAAATGATGATAAACCATGAGATTTGGAAGACCATTTTCATCCACTCTTCAAGAAATGATATTCAATGAATATGACAAATGTTACAGAACGAGACGCGCTAAGCTGTTGAATTATGTTTATGGCCCAAGGAAAAAGTGAAATGTTACGTATAAAAGGTGCGATTGAGTTGATAACTTATATGGTCATCCAAACACATGTATACTTGTATAGTATATTTAATCCCATCCTTGCTTGAATACGTCCAAGAAGAGACCCCGACATGAACCCGTATATCCCCTACATCGGGTTTCTACTTTCAACATCTTTCAACCCCATGGTCAGTCCAAGACGCATGGCAACAATGCAGGGCTCATCGGTAAGACGTATCCGTTTGCTGGGCCGCAGCTCCTCCGGGCATCCAGGCTGAAAGACTCGGCGGTTGTCATTGGCATCCGCAACAATGCGTATAGTAATAATGTGTATATATATATATACATATATATTTATATATGTGTATAATTTATAGTGAATGAATATGATTATATATAATATTATATAATTATTATGTAATATTGTATAATTGTGTATATAGAACATGTCATATTGCATATATACAATTTTAGATGCCTTCCACCACCGATTATACAGATGTCGCCAGGCACAATGTAGCAGTCCTCAGACATCGCAGTGAAGGGCCTGATCTCGCAACCGCGCCTCACATGATCCCTTCACCAGTCCATCGTTGTTTCTCTTTCTGTTTGTTTAAGGACCACTGGTCTGTTGTTGCCTGTCACCAGATGTCACGTGGGCACCCTGGTCAATGATTGTCAGGTCAATTTGTTCAGGTCCCTGCCTGCAGAAAGAGCTGAATACCACCAGGGAAGCCAAAGAATTAACAGCTCCCCTGACCAGTTGTGCAGGTCAAAGAGCAAGCGTGAGGAGGTTGAAGATGTCTTGCATGAAGAGACCTTCTGAAACACCTGCACTTGCCCAATCCTCAAGTTGCTGAATTAGAGACTCATCGCACCTCAAAGAAACACATGAAATCATTACTTCTTTGCTCGGTGGTCGAACCAGATCTCAAAAAAAAACAAGTTCCACAAGTTCCAAAATCCATTCCAGAGGAAAACAAATTTGAAATCACAATCCACTTCCATAATCAGTGGACTGGCATGTCTCAACACCTCCACCACGTCGCCTCTTGCTTGTGAGCGCGCGGTGCATGGGACTTCTGAATTCTACCAGCCCACACAGCAGCGACTGGCACACTGGAGGAACTCAACCATCCTTTGGCGAAACTGAAATTAATGGTTTCCTGCAATGGACCAAGACATGGTGGCCTGGAATTCAGCTCTTGAAACACTGAAACTGAAACTGCTGATGTTTAACCGTGCTTCGGTGCTTTGCATCGGACCATGTTCGACCAGTTACTGGACTGCAGAAAGGTTCCAAAATGAAAAATCAGCAGCAGCTTCCATTGGAGTGCACCATGTTCTTCGCCTCTCCGCCCAAGATGCAGAGCCATGACTGAAGAACTTTGTAATCAGCCATGGCAGCGATGGCGAAAAAAGCATGGCCAGTTCCTCGTGAGTTTTTGCCCAAAGGCGATATCTACAACCTACTTAGTCTGGCATTCCGTTCTATCATGCTTTCTGGTTGATATCGCCAGGGTTTGGTGCTAAACCCCCAATTGAAAAACGCGTCAACCAACTTCTGGGCTGAACTGGACATTGCTCACTTCTCCCATCCTTCCGCCTCAGGGCTTTCCCAGGAGGCTGGCGGCTCTAACCGTTAGCAGCAGCGCTGTCCAGCTGTGACTTCGTCTCAACGAAACAAGCGCTGACAAATGGCAGTTTGTTGGATTCCACTGGAAGCCCAGTTGAAGACCTTTGGGCGGCCCTTGAGCTATGGATGTTGTAGAAAGTGGAGGTAATATGGAAACATCATGGGGACAAGAAAGGACAAAGGATAGAAGACCAAACAGGGATCCTCTGTCTATGGACTGGACATAATTGAATTAAAGAAATTAGATGCATGGCTAACATTGCACAGTCAGAAACTCTGTATGAGCCAAACAAGGCGTGGGAGTATGGGATGCTATTCAACAATGCACGGTCAGCGCATCCGCCAAAACTTGAAGCAGCTACTAGTTGCTCACATTCAAAAGCTGTGATTAGGACCCATATCACGAAATATAGTTTGTGCATGTTTGTGCTATGATGTATTGTGAAGTGTCTTTTGAACATCATCCCAGCATATCCCTGCAATCCACAAACCACCTCCCAATGGAAGCATTCCTGTCTGCCTCCATGCTATGATTCGATCCGGTCCGCCATACTGGCGCTGAGGACTGGCTCAGGACTGGCAACACCAAATGCTTCGAAGGAGACGATTCGTTTTCTCCTGCGAGTCAAAGGAGATCATTCTGGGGACAGTGCACCCCATTTCTTGCTGGGGACCAGTACTTGAATTCATTTGTGTACAGTGTACATGGTTGCCTCCTGTTTGGGGGGGGATGTCAGGCTACCCCAAAACCTTTGGTGTTGCTGGGCCTTTTGTGGACCCACAAAAAGGTGCACCTGTCGACCATTCGAAATGGAAGGCAACCTGGAGATGTTGGGTTGGACATGGTTGGACAAGGATTCAGCTTGGCACTCCATGATGACTTCAAACTTGGGGACCCAATAAGCCTCAAAGTTTGATTCGGGTTCGGAACTAAAACCATTCTGTGTTGGTGGTCAACAATTTCTATCCATGGCCGACTGGCTAAATATTGCTATGTCAAGTGCCATAAAGATACCCAAAAATTACTTCACCTGCAAAAATGATTGGCACTTCAATCTACAGAAATGGGTATGGGTCAATACCTATAGATACATTACTATAGTGGGATGAACATCCATAAATCCCAGCTATGAATTGGTGTTCACCATGGGTATAGGGTTTTGACCCATCCCCAAATGGCACTTCAATCTACAAGCCCCATTGAGAGCCACTTGCCCAACTCAAACGACTCACCAATCCCTTGGGATCCCTTGGGCACCCTGACCACTTGCCCTTGGATGCATCTCTGCGCCCTGGGGGCAGGAGAGATGGATGTGACCAACTGCCCCAAAATATTGATATTCTGATGATATTAAAATATCACCAGATATTAGATGATATTAGATCTTCTGATGATATTCTGATGATATTCTAATATCATCTAATATCTGGCCTCACCCTCTTTGAAGCAAATACCAACAAACTTACAGCAAAGCAACTTGTAGGTCACATAATCTGCAGTTGAAAGAAGTATTTCTTCGCCAGATCTTGCCAATCACCCTTTAGAAGCCCTGCCACTCCTGAAACAGAGCACCCTACAACATCGAAACCAGATTACTCCTTTTGCCCATCTCCACCACGTAAAAAACAAACAACATCCCAGCATCCCTCATGAAATGTCCAAAATTTGCCTGATGGATCCAAACTAGCAATCTAGGTGGTTCAACTCTCATTTCAATTTCATTCTTCGATTTCTTGTTCCTAAAACATCAAAGACGAAAGTCATCCCTTCAGCTGTGCCTGGGCCACTGCCTGCAGTGGTGGGCTTGGCATATGCCAAGAAGCTCTCCTGCTGAGGCCGCTGCGCCTGATCGAAAGTGGAAGTCTGTTGTTGGCATCACCAGATGTTTTTTTTTAAAAGGTCCTTATGCCATCTTATGCCATCCCTGAGAATGAATTGAATCATCTCATTTCAATCTCATTTCCATTTAGCCTTGATTTATACCAGGTTCCATTCAAAATTATCCAAAATCATCCAAGTTTTTCAGCTGCACCTCGGGTGCCATGGAGCCAGGTGGCCAACGTCCCGAGCCCCTGCGCGGCCGACATTTGTTGGGAAATCTCCATCGATTTTCTGGAATCATGTGGAATCCTACCCCAATATATCCTAGGTCCTAGGCCCAAAATTAAGTATGTGAAAATATGTGAAAATCAACTAAAGTAACTAAAGTATGCCAAACGGCTGATATCCCACCAACAAAAACCACCATTGTTGGTCGGAACTTTGCGCGCCTTGAACTGTCAAGCCACCCAGTCGCCACCCAGTCCTGCCTGGAAGGTCGTCTCTCAAGGGCTGGTGCAACACCCGTCGGCGATACAAATCCTTGGAACACCGAAGATGCAAAGTTGCCACTGGCAGTCAAACTTCGATACTGAATCTGACAGTGATCCACACGAATCTAGAGTCACCTTGGAACGTATCGTGGCGACATGTTCGGAACTTTGAAATGTAGTTGAAATACACCGACACTTAGACAGATGTGCCGCATCACTCCGGAAGGCAGTTCGGACAGGTCATGCCCTGGATGTTTTGGAAATACTTCGAGTTGCTCCATCTGATACAATCTGAAGATATCTGAAACCCCCGGCCAGGACTTGCTGGCATGGTTCCCATGGACCGTCGGGGAGCGTGGCGCCTCCAAGGTGAAACGTTGGAGATGGCTAGATGGACCGGCTAAACGTTGGAAAACCATGCAGAGTGTAGGGGATGCTGTCGGGGATCTATTTCAGAAGGATATATCTTATGAAGTATCCAATATTTCTGATGAAAGGATATGAAAGAGTATGGAAGGTATTTAGGACATTTTGGGCAAAGAATGATGTTTCATCCGTTTCATCCCAAGAATTCGGAAATACTAGGACCCATCATGACCCATCATGACCCATCCGTACTTCCAACATGTTTGTACTCTTGCCACAGGCCAAATGAAGCTCAGGTCCACACAACAACTCGTTCATGTGCGGTTGTTCGATCCCGCAAGGAGGATAGACCTGTCGAGCGAACAAAGGCCGAACAAAGGCCACCCTTTCTATTTCTGAAATCATTTCCCCTAAGATCCATCATGATCCATCTTTATCATTCTTTATCAATATGCTGAAAAATTGTTTGATTTTTTTAAGCTACCCATAACAAAATCATGGCGAGCTTGGTGCCTCCCGCCTGCAAAGTCCGACATGCGCCGTGCATGGCCTTGATCTCATGCGACTGATCATCCACGAAGATCGCCTCATGGGATTGAGGAAACAGCAGGAAATCCAATGGAAATTTAAGGGATTTCTGTAATAAGAGTTACATATTACATATTATATCCACTGACCACTAAGTCACTATGTATCATTATATATAATATTATATATGATACTCAAGCAACGAAAAAGCGCTAATTGACAAAGTGTGGCCATATGATGCCATTTCCTCTGTTTTTGATCTTTCAGCTGTGCTGCTTAAGCTGAACGGCGAAACTCCCTGAGAAAATTATCGTCTTCAGTGAACAAAACAAAAAGAGATCCTACGAGATGGATGAGAACATTTTTGACATTTTTTGACTAAATAGTTGGAAATGTTCAAGGAGCAACATCCAGCAACTGTGAACAACCGAGGGAACCAACAAGAATGGGCGTGCAACCAGAAATGATGATGTTGTAGACCGTGACATCACCACAGCAACCGAGGATCTCAGATGATTTCAGGACATCAAAAATGATATGATAAGAACAATCTGAGAACAACAGAACAACCACGAACAATCCAATGGAGAGCACCAGCTCCACCAGCCCTCTATGACCTCATCGGGACGAATACCACGCGAGAGGATCAACTTTTCCATGACATCGCGCTTGGAACCTGCGGAACACTCCAATATAGGTATAGATTTAGTTATAGTATGTTATAGTCAACTATAGATAACTATAGTTCATAGATCAAGAACAGCTTGAATTTGTGAATCATCGTGAGCATGGTCATCCTGATCTTGTTCACCATCACAGCTAGGCTTCAGGCCCCACTCGGACTGTTGCCGTGTGCCCTGGCCAGGATCGATGGCATCATTGCATCTTTTTGAAACCAACTGAGAGATTATGAGAGGAAGGCTTGCCCGGCGCCTCGTTTCAATGGACATTAAAAAAAAACTATATATATCTGGGTAAATTCTAATATTTCACTAACCTGAATTTTAGGGCCATTTTGGGATGATTCCCCTTACTAACTATGATTCCAGTGAGGTCGCAGTGAGGTCGTTATAATTTACCCAGATATATATATATATGACAGTTGAAAACCCTATCAGTGGTCAATGCATGTCAATGCCAGAAGTGGGGCTTCACATCTCGATTGGGCCGTGGATAATTGATGACAACTGTGGATGAAAACACCGCACCCTGGAGAAGATCAAAATTGTTGGTAAGTGGATGTTCATCCCCCATTCATATTGAAAAATGATAGAGTTATTGAGTGCCATAGTCCCTGCAACCCCATCATCAAGCCCTTGTTGGACGTATCTTTGTTACTGACCACGATTGGTTTTTGTTCTTGGGCATACATATTTCTAATCTACGTACAGTAGATTTAATGTGTATATATATTATATGTGAATCTGTAACATGTACATATGTATACATGTATACATGTATACATGTATGTATGTATGTATGTAATGTAATGTAATGTAATGTAATGTAATGTAATGTATGTATGTTTATGTATGTATGTATGTATGTATGTATGTATGTATGTTTATGTATGTATGTATGTATGTATGTATGTATGTATGTTTATGTATGTATGTATGTATGTATGTATGTTTATGTATGTTTATGTATGTATGTATGTTTATGTATGTATGTATGTTTATGTATGTTTATGTATGTTTATGTATGTTTATGTATGTTTATGTATGCTTATGTATGCTTATGTATGCTTATGTATGTTTATGTATGTTTATGTATGTTTATGTATGTTTATGTATGTTTATGTATGTTTATGTATGATTATGTATGATTATGTATGATTATGTATGATTGTGTATGATTATCTATGATTATCTATGATTGTCTATGATTGTCTATGATTATCTATGATTATCTATGATTATCTATGATTATCTATGATTATCTATGATTCTGTATTATTATGTATGATTATGTATGATTATGTATGATTAGGTATGATTATGTATGATTACGTATGATTATGTATGATTATGTATGATTATGTATGATTATGTATGATTATGTATGATTATGTATGATTGTGCATGATTGTGCATGATTGTGCATGATTATGCATGATTATGTATGATTATGGATGATTATGTATGATTATGTATGATTGTGTATGATTGTGTATGATTGTGTATGATTGTGTATGATTCTGTATGATTCTGTATGATTCTGTATGATTCTGTATGATTCTGTATGATTATGTATGATTATGTATGATTATGTATGATTATGTATGATTATGTATGAATATGTATGATTATGTATGATTATGTATGATTATGTATGGTTATGTATGATTATGTATGATTATGTATGTATGTATGTATGTATGTATGTGTATGTATGAGTATGTATGAGTATGTATGAGTATGTATGAGTATGTATGAGTATGTATGATTATGTATGATTATGTATGATTATGTATGATTATGTATGATTATGTATGATTATGTATGATTA
>Ga0126342_10006965_pt1 | contig 20146 bp, 12 predicted proteins | sample Cyp1metagenome_FD_92528 | JGI IMG/M metagenome (GOLD analysis project Ga0126342, IMG submission 92528) | Coral microbial communities from Lord Howe Island, Old Settlement Bay, Australia - Cyphastrea 1 metagenome | ecosystem: Host-associated > Invertebrates > Cnidaria > Coral ...
AACATTCCTTCGATCAATTATTTTTGGTAGTTTTGGAGTATGACCTAAAATGACCCAGTTTTCAGAATCTCGTCTAATTTTACTAGTTTGCCTGGTTTTGCTTCCTAGTGGCCACACTATCACTACAAGTGACATTTTGAATATGACTGAACATGGCTTGCATCCTGGCTGCGTCCCAGGGACATACCAGGCCATTCTCGTATCCCGAGCACCAACGCATATAAATGCACATAACTGCGCCCAAAATTACCCGCAAAACGCCCGCAAAAATCCGCAAAACGCCCGCAAAAACCTGCAAACGCCCGCAAATCCAAGAATCTGGTAAATTTGTATAATTTTGGGAGCGCGCAATTAAACAGAAACCAGCTTGGATGTGCAGATTGAAAGGAAAATACTGGTGAGAAGACTGGGAGGAAGGCCATGCCGATGGGAAACACAGCCATGACATACCACGCCTAACTTTTTGGGAAAACGCTCGGTACGACCATAAATTTGATGAAACGCTTGATTGTGCAAAACGACTGATATTTTTTAGGAGTTGGAAGGCCCAGGAGCCATGGAAAATCACCATTTTTAATGGGAAAACTCACTATAAATGGCAATGTTCCATTACTTGTTTCTTGAATGAAAAAAAACAGCGCGAGATGCAGATTCGCAAAATAATCCATGCCCATTTAGCACCGTGGTGCCGTGGGATTTTAAGGGTGGGTTTACCAGGGAAATTGAAGCAATTAATGGTGGCTGCTAGGGCTAGGGGAATGAACCAACAGAATTTTTTTGTGCGTTGCACAAGGAAACAAGGATTTTTTTCCAGAAAACCAACAACAAACTTCACAGAGGAGATGTTGTTTCAGAACCACATTAGTATAGTATATATAATATATATCCATCCATAATCTTTATGTAATCATCCAAAAAGTGGAGATATGATACAACTGATTCGATGGATGTTTGGATGGACGCTTGCAGGCACTGGCAGGCATGATGTGCGAGATGGGAGACTGTCGGATTTGAGAATCGGATTCCATGGTAGTTTCTAAATCCCTCCAGAACAGTTGCTGGTTGGTGGTTTTAACAATGGTTAATGATGGTTAATAGTGGATTATCTGGTGGATTATATATTATATATATGGTTGGTGGTTTTAGCCATCTTGAAAAAAATATGAAAGTCAATGGGCATGATTATCCCATATATGCAATGGACAATAAAAAATGGTTAAAACCACCAACCAGGTTGTGATGCTTGTCCCAAATGAGGGTCAGAAATATAACGAGCCGCTAGGAACCATGAGCAATATTCCAAATCCCTTGAGTTAGACAGTTGTTATGCATCTTCATATTACATTTTAGTAATCAAAGATGGAAATGAACATTCATCATGCATGATGAGTAGTACAAGTGCGATGGTTGACTGAACTGAGCAGCTGCTCTGAGCAACGCAAATTTCCAACCTCTGTCGGTGTCCCAAAATGCACCGTGCGCGTGACATCGGTGGTGCCGTCTTGGTACTGCCCGCCGGTATCCTTGGGAGGTGGGCGCGGCGGCCTGTTTTCACTACCACCCAACGTTGCACCGCGCGGCCAGTTTTCGTGATATGATGGGTACTTGGCAATGCATCCGAAGTAAGTGATGAATAACCATCATAACCATCATAATCATCATCTATGAATAACCATCATAACCATCTATTACCAGCATCTATGGGCAATCTATGCAAACCTGGGGTACTTCCCATACTCAGTGACCTAGATTGCCATCCATTGCCATCGGGGTTTCAAGGGGGAAACCCCACAAGTCACCAAGTCGGTTTCAATACTGACATGGTCCAATGACTTGGATGAGAACTGGCGGTACCACCATGACTTAGGAAACCTCCATGAAAAACCTACAATGTGCCCCCCCCCCCCAGTTATAAGTTGGTTTAGATTCGCCCCAGTAACTATAGTTATAAGCACCATAAACCATAGTTATTGGAGTTATAAACCAACTTAGCTATCTTGGGGGCCTCACATTGTATAAATCCGTATAAATCCCATGAAATCGGATTTAACCAGCAATTTCATCCGCATTTTTCTTGGCAAAATCCCTTGGCAAATCCCATCATTTTGATGGTAAACCGAAGCACAGTCACCATCCCCAGCATGGCAGATATCCCGGACCATGGGGATCAAAGTCCCCGACGGTCTGTTGCTTATGCGATATATCTAATCATGTATATATATATATACGTATATACATACTATAATTAATATAATCTAAGCCAAGCTAATCTAATCCAATCTAATCTACATCATTCTGTATATATATATATATATATATCTGTTATATACATATTATCTACTATTTCTTTGGAATAAAAGGCCTTTTGTTTACACATCCGAAAGGTCAACGACTTTGGAGCAAACTGGAGACCCAAGTGGCTATTGGTCAAAACCCTGGCACCTAGTGAACCCCAAAATAGCTGGGATTTATGGATGTTCATCCCATTAGAATTGATAATAATAGGTTACAATTGGTTATAAGTGGGATTATACATTCTATAAATGGGATTTTGTGAGTACTTATAACTGGTATAACTCGGGCCATAACTGTGGTAACTGCAAGTCGACCCAAGTCTCAATGAGGCCCTTTACCAGTTTTAAGTACTTATAACCCCATTTATAGAATGTATAATCCCAGTTATAACCAATTATAACTAATAAATTGCCATAACTGCAAGTCGACCCAAGTCTCAATGAGGTACATCTCGTCCTTGGACAACTTCTTGCAGCTCGCCTTTTCGGGTTTGTAGTGCACCACCGACGTGTTGGATCCCACTGATGAGATGGTGTCGAAACTATCACCTTCGGACGGAGAACGTTTCGGTGCTGGACCAAAAAACGGTGCAAAAATGGAGCTTTCAATGGGAAGTCCCCTAGAAAATATGGGAAATTCATTGGAAACTATGGGAAGATTATGGGAAAATATGGGAAGATTGTGGAAAAAACATGGGAAATTCATGGAACATCCTCTCTAAATGATGGTTTATAGCTGGGAAAAAGATGGGTACCCTGCGGTCATAGGGATATTAATGGGATATGAATGGGATATGACCACTAACCAACTACAGTATTGGACTAGTAGCTATTACCGGAGCATAATTATCGGAAGAGTATTGAATTTCATTGGATTGCTGCAGGGATATAACTGGGGATACATCCGGTAATTTGTTGCCGTGTGCGAACTGGAAGCCATGGCCCATTTAGTTGAATGATTTACCGAAATTAAACATTGTGATTCTCCACAGTTAATTATACTAAACTACTACGTCAAGTTGTGTATATATATATGATATTATATGATTAGATGTGTGTAATCATGACAAACAATAATATGGTTAAACAATGTTAAAACAACAAACGATCCCGTTATATAACCAGCCATTTGGAGAACCTCTATTGGGGATAGTTTATTATTGGTTTTACCACATTACTGAAGATATATCATGATAGATGAAAAATGGACATCCAACCAACATGGCCGCTTGTTGATACCCCTCCCTCCAAAAAACATGTTTAGTACATAGATCCTCATCAAAATAACTGGTTGGTGGTATACCTACCCGTCTGAAAAATATGAAAGTCAATGGGAAGGATTATCCCATATATTATGGAAAATAAAATTCATGCTCCAAACCACCAACTAGATAACAAAAGACTGCTCTCCTGCGAACAAAAACATAGATGTGGAAACTCACCATTCGTGCATCATTTCCATACCGGTTGAACCAATGGGTTTTCCACATGTACCCTCTGGTAAACTAACATAACTATGGGAAATCGGCATTTTAATGGGTAAATCCACTATAAATGGCCATGTTCAATAGCTATGTTAGGCTATGTTTGTTTACCAGAGGCTAGTCTATCCTAGGGTACAAGTAAGTTGTACTAAACTAGCCATTCAAGGTTCCCCTTGGTTGAAATCACAAAATCGAGTGCCGATAAGATCCACTTGTTAAAAACAACCACCACTATATGTCATTATGTACCATTATACATCCAGTATCATTACATAATATATGCTGTATATATATATATATATATTCGCACGTAGAAGATTCCCACGTAGAAATTTGGTTTTCCCATGTTCTTTGCCACAAAAAGGGGGCATTGTTTCCCACCAAGGGACCTACATAAAGCTCCAGTTTTCGTCTAAAGGCGGTGATCATTTCGCAGACGTCCACTTCATTGGGCAATGATGCCTCGGCAGCCAAAAAAAATGCCGATGTCAGTGAACCAGGATGTTAGTTCGATGGTTTACATAAGCTATGAGTATGTTCTATCGGGTTGGGGAAATACATTTAGTTACCCTACTGTAAACTAACAGAGATGTGGAACTTAGCCCATTGGTAGATATTGTTCCTAAGGAAACCACAGTTTGTACGTAGGTTTTCCACATCTACTTCATATTTCCTGATTTACCCTCTGGTAAACTAACATAGTCATGGAAAATCACTACTTAACTTTAATAGCAAAATCAACTATAAATATCTATAAATGGGTCATTTTCAATAGCAAACTGTTCAAATTACGGCACAACTTCTCAAATTATTTCTGCAAGGTTGCTGAAGCTCCATTGGCTGCCAGTTGCTTCTCCAGCGACGAAAGGACTTGGACAAGAGCTATGGAGTCGCGTTTACACGCTCGTTTCAGGCCTTCAATCTCCACCTTGGTGGCTGCGATTGTTGGTACCATGCATGAACAAACATATGAATACGCGGAAGGTAGCCTAAAATAGCTCGGAATTATGGTTGTTGACCTATCTCCATCATGTGATGATGATGATGATGATGGTGGTGATGGTGATGCTGATGATGCTGATGATGCTGATGATGCTGATGATGCTGATGATGCTGATGATGCTGATGATGCTGATGATGCTGATGATGCTGATGTTGCTGATGATGCTGATGACTACGGTTAAAACATCACATATATGTGTTGTATGAATATTCTTACAACATATTACATATATAATTTGATTATACATACTGACATCACACTGATATGTATATGCAAATTATAAATATATTTATATATATTACATATTATATTAATGTTATAATTATATACAATAGACTGCTTTGGATAAACTATCCAACCTAATGACGATTCGGAAAATTTGATTTCTCATCTTCCACTGGAAACTTGACGGCACATGTTTTGACCTAAGATTGGCTAGGGCCATGCTTGGTGGTTCAAACATTTTCCCCGCATTGACTCTTAAAACAAAGACAGTAGGTCTTAGTCTTAAACCACAGAGTGGACTGGAATTCCGATGAATTCCATGTTTTTTTCTTTAATGTGATTTTCATCTCCAAGCCAATAGCAATCCCCAGTCGTGCAATCACCAACGGCGTCTTTTATCTTTGTCTTTCAACGCGGCCCAGGTGCGGCGTTTTTGCAGGCCTTGAACTCTTCTACTGGAGAGATGCCCTTGACTCGCAAATCAGGTCGCACCAAACTCATTACGGCCAGCGAGGACGAGTGAGCCTCGGGATGTCATGGTTAAATCATGGACGACAAGCGTCCAATGCCGCTCGCCAAATCGAGAAATGTTCTGCGAAGTTGATGTGGCTTTTTCTAGAACTATGATCAATTGCCAGATATCTCGAACATAAGTACTGGATCTTCTAAAAAACAACAAACATATCATGGGGGGGCACAAAATGTTGAACTAAAATCGGATGAAGTCGATCTTTTGTCGATCTCCTCCGCGAAGAAAAAAAATTTGGGTCAAATCAGGAAACACGGAACAGATCTTGCACGGTTAGACAATACACAATTTACCCTCTGTCAATGGATTTGATTAGGCCGAACGAAGATTTTTCATCGCTGTCAAGTTGGGATGTTCAGATGTGAATCCGTGAACAAATAGATCCACAGACTAAACCCATTAATTATCATCATCTGCATGGTGTTTTTTTTAACCATCTTGAAAAATGATGGACTTCGTCAATGGGAAGGATGACATCCCATATATGGAAAATTAAATTTCCATGGTTCCAAAGCACCAAGCAGATACCCTGTGGTAAAGTAACATAACTATGGAAAATCACCATTTTTAATGGGACAACTCACTATAAATTGCCATGTTCAATAGCTTTTTGTATGTTTACCAGAGGTTAAATGATTATTGTTGGAGGTTCCTTTTAAGGTAGGCGATCCCCAACAAACAATGGAGTTTCAATATGTTCAATCATCAAATCTGGGCAAATTATAATATTTCACTAACCTGAATTAAGGCCATTTGGGGATGATTCCCCTTACTAACCATGATTTCCATTGAGGTCGCAATGAGGTCGTTATAATTTACCCAGATCAAATGGTCTATTTTGCGATGAGAACTGGCGCTACCCCCATGACTTGGGAAACCTCCTTGCTATCCCACAAGGTGGTGCCCCCGGCCACGATAGCGTTCAGTTGGCGCACATAACTCCAATAACTATGGTTTTTGTAGGTGATATATCTATAGAATCTATAGTATTCATGGGGTGAATCTAAACCAATTTATAACGTTTTTTTGGGGCACCACCTTGCATGATCATGTTCTCTTTTACAATCGGAACAAACAAGTCTGCGAATCATTCAAGTCCGAGGTTCAAACACACGGGCATGGACTCAACCCCCCAGACATGGATTCTTGTATCAAAATAGTATTCGTTTTTGGACAGTAACCCCTCATTCAATCCAAGATAATCCATGTGTGGCAAGCTAGCTATATTCAAACAAATACCTACATGATCCAACATTTAAGCCATTTCTTGTATTTTGTTGCAAACATACGACATATAGGGCATCTGGCTATGACAACTCCAGTCTGGTGTTGAACCCATCGCCTCCAGAAAGACCTTCTCATCGGGTTTCAATACTGCTCCCATCTCGGAGAAGAACCTGCGATGCTAGCGGAGATTGGACAAAGAAATCGGATCATTCAATGGATTGATCTAAGGAGCCAAAGAAAGCAATCGGTCACTCTTTGGTCGGAGTTGACTTTTCTATCTTTTTGGGGGGTTGCAAGAAAGGGAACATCTACAGGAAATCCATTTCGGAAACCACGATCTTTACCTGTAGATGTTCCTGTTGACCAATTCTGGGAAATCATATTGGGGAGCTTGCAGAACTATCATTCAGCTCTATTCAGCTTAAGTTGGTGCTTCTTAATCCTATTCTAGATTGGCAGGATCAGGATGGATAATTACACACAGCATCATCATGCAGAATCCCCAGGGGAAAAAAACAAACAAACAAACTGAAAAAAAACAAACAAACAACCAAACAACCTGACAAACAAAACAAACAGTTTACACAACTACCAAATGTGTCTTCTTCTTTTTAAAACCGAACTTCTGAAGCCAACTGACAAGGAATTTTCCTGGGATCCAACTTGATCCAACCCAGCGACAGAACGCACTTCTATGACCGAGATCTCATTGACATTAACTAAATATGATCAAACTAGATACTCAAAAGTTCATTACATATATATATATATAATTCATAGGTATTCATAGACTTACAATGTACTCATCTGTGGCCACTTGACATCCATTGACATGAACCATGATTTGCAATCCAATGATCCAATGAATCCAAGTCGGACGCCACTGACCATGAGATCATCATGGATCAACTGGTTGGTGGTTTTTCGCCCTAGCCCTTTGAAAAATCATGGACTGTGTTAAAGTCAGTTGGGATGATGACATTCCATTCCCAACTTTTCATGGAAAGTCAGTCCAAATTCCATGGTTCCAGTCACCACCAACCAGTTTATTGTTTACCGGATGGCCTGTTGAAGAACCAGCATCCCATCAGACATCAACTTTGAGTCTCCAGGAGGTACTGTATAACGGATTGCTTCGAACAATTGGAACCCCTAGAAGCTTCTACAAGCCTACGGTTGATCATGATTTTCTCTTATAAATCGCCATTTTGGGGTTGCTCGGGTTCCTCTTTCTTTGATACTCACCCACATATATAGCGAATCCCAGAAGCTATAGGATGTCCCCATTTGTAAAAAGGGGAACGTTCATATAGGAGAGATTCGAGAAATCGGCCCAAGAAACCTAAGGTTCATATTTTTCCCATTGAAATCTAATGAAATAGCTGCAACAAAAATCTCAAGGTTGATTATCACTTTTCCCCATTGAAACATCCTGAAATTATCTGGAAATAACACTATTGAGGGCAACGTATCCTGGTTGATCATCATTTTCCGAATTCAAAGACTTAACAAGGGCGTGGCCTTGTGGTAATCCACCTGGGAAAACTCAACATATTTCACCAATCGGAAAAGGCCACAAAAAAACCTTCACGTCTCCGCCCCTCCAGGGAGCACCGTCTCCAACGCCAGAATTTCCATCATGATTTTTCCAACGACATCCCCCATGAATTTCTCGGTGAAATCACCAGGGCGTTGTTGGTGATTTTTCACTGGGTTTCATGGGATTTATATATGGTTAATGATGGTTATTAAATGGTTAATTCATGTTCTTATCACCGGTTTTGTTGGTAATATACTGTTAATATATGGTTAATGATGATGGTTATTATATGGTTAATGATGGTTATTATATCATCTGGTTGGTGGTTGACCTACCCCTCTGAAAAATGATGGAGTGAAAGTCAGTTGGGATGATGACATTCCCATATATGACATGGAACATAAAAGTCATGTTTGAAACCACCAACGAGATTATAATCCCCAAAATATTGGCTTGTATAATCCCCAATCATCAGCCAGATTATATCACCATTATAATCACCAGATATTTTTGATAATCACCATTATAATCACCATTAACTATAGATATATTTACCATAAACCATAGAATTCAACCACTTATAAACCAACTTAGCTATCTTGGGGGCCCCATCTTGTAGGAATTTCTCATGATTTCTCCACCCAAAATCACCGCTTCCCTCGGCTCCCTGGGCACGTGCTGTAAGGCTTCAGCGTCACCTTCGCCTGGCTGAGAAGCGTCCGGATCTCCTCGGAGACGCCAGGCCTTCCCTCGTCCAAGGCACGGAGAAAAAGCACGGCAGAATCCTGGAGCGGTGCACCCGGTGATCCACCAGGCAAAATCGCCTGGTGAACATAACTCTAATCTGAAGGACTTATGGATATATTATGGTAGATATATGATGATATCCATATATAATCATATAATATCATATATATATATAAGATATCATCGAATTATATCGACCCCATATGGCGTTTGACAAACTCATAACTGGCATGGCACCACATTGCTTTGCGAACCGGCGCTTCAACAGATATGATGATAAAAGATGTTGATCAAGCCATGCGAATCGCGAATCAATGGGATATTGTTGTTGTTGTTTTTTTTTGTGAAAAATCTTGGAATATTGGAAGTATATCATGGGGATGATACATGTGTATATATAATTATATATATACATGTCTGTCTACTAAGATAATTTGTTGGGTATTATATGTCTACTAAACATCAGGTTTGTGTTCTAGAAAAGACATGGAAAAACATCATGTTCTGACCGCTTTGACGAAATTCTCCTGAAAGACCGCTGCATAGGCGAAGAACACAGGGTTGTACTCAATATCTGAACCTGGAGCCGAGGAGCTATGGATGGTTTTCCTATATATTTCTGGATTATATAAATGGTAAACCATCCATAGATAGGTAATCCACCTTGATTGAAATAGTATAGGTTTACCTATACTAATTTATATCCCTATAAACCATGGTTAATCAAGGTTGATACATGGACTATATAACCATGGTTGATAGTATCTGAACCTGACAGTGGACAAGAAATCTACTGTGGTTAAACATATATTGGGATAGTGGCTAACATATATTGTGGACAAGATAAAGCAAGTTTATATGTGACAGTGGACAATATTGGGGGTTATACTAATGGTTAATCTAATATATATCAAAAGTATTTTAGGGATTATAGAAATAGTTATGACCATCCCCAATATTGAAATAGTTGCCATCTGGTTATTTAACGTAGCGAACTGGGAAATCACCATTTTTGAACAGGTAATTCATCATAAATCATTGAATCATCTATGGTCCATTTTCCATCGCTATGTTAAATAACCAGATGGTAAATATAATCACATAAAGGTATATATATATATACATACATATGTACATGTATTTTATGTATATAAGTATATACAATATGATACAAAGACCCCGCCATCAACGATTTCAGCGTTTGATCAGGAAATCAAGAAGCTAATTCAATGCTGAAGACTTCACATGTCTGCTTTGCCAACAACTAGATGGTCGTGAAAACGCAGGAAACTATAGGGGTCACTTAAGGGATCATTATCTCATTGGATCGAAAAGAAACACGGTTTAAAACTATCAAACATGGATGTTTAAAATTGTTTAAATGCACATATCATTGTTTTTTAATAATGTATGCTTGCTGGTGATATACATAATATATCATAATATATATATATATATATATATAATCATATATATAATTGATTTTTTGCTGGATCATGTCCCATATGTTGTCGCAGCACAAGCCATGTCATGCGACACCTCGGAGATTAAAGAGCCATGCGATTTGATCGAGAGCGCTCCTTAGCTGGCATGATTTGATGCACTCGATGCCTAGCCTTTTGCCAGCCGTGTGAATGTGTATAGATGATGTTGAAAGAATTCATGGTCAGGATTGCAGTATATATTTGTTTTTGTTTTTTTTAACTACTACAATTTCAGTATATATATATATATATATATATTTAACTACTTACTACAATTTACGTAGGCATGTCAATAAATTGTACATAACTGCATGAACATGTTTAAGATAATGATGGCATGCTCAACATTCAGATGTGCTACGCACATCTAAACATCAAGCGCCCTTGGTGGACCTTCAGTTCCCCACCATGCAGTTTCAAGGGCACTTTTGTTTTGATCCCAAACACATCACTTTGTGGAACACATACCCTCTGGTAATTTAACATAGCTATTGATTTACCCATTAAAAATGGTGATTTTCAATAGTTATGTTAGAGAAATATATGTATTTCACCAACCTGGAAAGTTCGGCCATAAATATTGGGATAGTTCCCCCAATCCATTCACCATCATGAGGTCGTGATATAGCCAGGCTGTATCCATCACTGGCTGGCTACCTCTCCTTCTTTGGTTGATTAAACAAAAACAAAAGGGTGTTGAAGATTCTTGGTTATCATGCAGCAGCTGTAAGGAAAATATTGTTGCCTGGAAATATGATCAAATACTGTATCAGTTTCATGTATATATGTATATATTATCATTCACATATATATATAATATCTATATATATATATGTATATATATATATAAGTTACGTATGTATATACATAATGATGTGTATAAACTCAGACCTTTATCTATCTGTCTGTCTACCTACCTCATCACATAATCATTATATATAATTATATATATATACACAATCTGGTTACTTAACATAGCCATGGAAAATGGCCCGTGCACAGATGATTTATGATGCTTTACCTATTAAACATGGTGATCTTCCAGTTTGCTACGTTAAATAACAAGAGGGAGTGTATATGTATATATATATATATAAAGAAACACAATCATAGATAAAGTTTTTTTAGAGGCAAATATAGGTAAACCATCCATCAATGAAGCATTTTCCATTGCCATGTCAAATGACAATTCGGGACCATATATGATAATATCATATCAATTTCTATCTAATTTATTTATACATACAATGTGAGGCCCCCAAGATAGCTAAGTTGGTACACATAACTCCAATAACTATATGGTTTATGGTGCGCAAATAACTATAGTTACTGGGGCGAATCTAAACCAACGTTCACATCACTGGGGAGACCACATTGTAGAGGTAGTTGCTTGTCCCCCAGTTCCCCATCTACCTTCTGCCTCGGCTCAACAGGATGCAACTCGCTTTCTGCTCCTGGATCGCTTCCCTGACCCTGCGGAGCTTACTGTCCACGCTTTCGCCCGCCAGATGCAGAGGATGAATCTCCAAGACGTTGCAGGGATCCTGAGCGAACAAAGGATGCACCGGAACTACCCTCTGGTAAACTAACATAACTATGGAAAATCACCATTTATAGTGGATTTACCCATTAAAAATAGTGATTTTCCATAGCTATGTTAGTTTACCAGAGGGTGTTGGGATTCCTATGAAACACTGTAAATCATAGGAACGGGATAATCCATGATAATCCATCTGCCAACTGGTGATTTCGCAACCATCCAACAGTACCAGTAGTTTGCGAATTGACATGGGGATTTAAGCAAGACAAATGAAGGTGTACTGAGAATTTCGTGGAGTTAAGACGATTTAATCGGGGAAAACGATGATTCGATGATTCGATGATTCTAAAATTGAGCTTGGACAGACAGTCCGTTGGGGATAAATCGAGCCATTTTTTCACTCAAGATGGGGATGGGCCCCGCTGCCATGAAATACTGGGTTAAGCTGCTCAAGTTGACCAACTTAGCTACTTAGTCTTCCTATGAATACATGAAATCCCAGTAAATCACCATGAATTTGAGGTGTTTCCCGGAAACGCATCACCATGGGATGGAATGGGCTTCAAAGTTTTGAGACAACACGAAAGGTTTTGCACCGTAGGCCAGTCCAAGTGGAACAAATGCTTGATGCTATGAGCATGTGTAAACATCCTCTAAATCATACAAACTAGGCCAGTTTGAGATTTTTGGACATTTCAGGGTTTTATGTCTTTGTATTTGAGGAAGGGGGGGAAGGTGGGGGGAGTAAACTAGCATTAGGGAGAAAGGATTCGTGTTTTTAAAGCAATGTCATAAACAACCTATATGGGTTTGTCTGAAAATGTTGTGTGCCTAAACCCAATGGTTAATGATCAGTTTCCCTATTAAATGGCTATAATTGGGGGTACCCTATTTTCAGACACAACCTATATTTTGATTGTTTATACCACACCTAGAAATGGTCAAATTGGAGGTGATGGATCTTATTGCTTTACGAAATCCCTTGTAACAAAAGAAACACGAAAACCACGAATGTCTTGAGATCCGCTGATGATGTTTGAATACTGGTGAGCACATGTGAACCTCAGGCAACCACGGGATCCAACGTCAAATTCTTGGATTCAAACAATGATTTTTCCAACTGCAAAAACAAAGAGTCCAAAATTTCCTTTAAAGACATCAACATATGATTTTTGAGATACCCTCCGGTAATTTTTCACATAGCTATTGAACATGGCACATTATAGTTCGTTGATTTACCTATTAAAGATGGTGATTTTCCATAGTTATGTAGCAGTTTACCAGAGGTTAAACCTCCATTAATCACCATTAAATCCCATTAAATCCCATTAAACCACCATTTTCCTATGGTTTTCCAGGCCGGGTATGTTTACCAGGCCGGGTAAGCACTCGGAAAGAATTCGGAACGGGAAATCTGAGCATCCTCCGGGCGCGTGGTCCAAATAGCATCCACCAGATTCAAACTCACCTCATCTGCGCCGGGGAAAAGTCGTCGAAAGTGGGTAAGTGGGTGTTTCACTGGCATATGGCTCAAAAATGATAGTACTATAGTATTAAATAGTTTTATATACTATAATAATGAACATTGACAATTTTCCATTAATATTATATAATCCTATTGTACCATGATTTCTCTTGTTTCAAGTTCCATGCAGGTAAAATCACCGGTATGATGAAACCAGGCAGATCCCGGGCCTCTTTCAAGTGAACGGCGGAGTTCCACTTGGCGGACCATTCCTCTGCTTGTTCAAAGGAAATAAACCTGGGATCCACGCCCAGGGTCTTGTCCTTCAAATGCCTCGCCGCAGCGATTCGATTTGATTAGATTTGATTAGATTAGATTAGATTGCTTTAGATTTAAATTGGAATGATTTGATTTGGTTATATAATGTTATATAGATTAGATTAGGATAGATAAATACATACTGGTTGGTGGTTGAGCCACCCATTGAAAAAAATGAGTGCGACAATCAGCTAGCATCATAGTTCCATTTCTAGGGTTTGAAAATGCGACCAATCAAAAAACAGCCACTTTGGTACACTCAAAATCTTGTGGGGAATAATGGTTTATGAGTTTCCCAGTTGCATTGCATGTTTTGTAAATTTACTGGTATACCATGGTATACCCTATTTTCAGACAAATCCATTTTGCACTGATTTGGATGTGCGTGGTTCAATATGTTCAATGAAGGGTAGCTTCTATCAGTCAACCAGTCAGAAATGAACCTGAAACACAGCCAACACAGTTGGGAGATAGAATCACAAAGCACAATGATTCACAATGGCTGCAATGTGTGAAACCAAATCAGAATCCATCCCTAATCAATCTCACCATATATATATATATATTTTAATATGCCCAGACATGCCAAGTTCTGGCTACAAAGGCTACAAGTTCCACAGGATTCATCTCTGCAACTGCCTGCCAGCCGCAGCTGAAAAATGAATCCTGTAAAGAGAGACCGCAACCCACGTTGCTGCGTGTAGGGCTAATCATTAGAATCATATGGATAATCTATGTAGGTAATCTGGTTGGTGGTTTCAACCCCTCATTCCAAGGTACCAAAAAAATGTCCCATCAAACCTACATTTATGATGGATTTTCCATAGCTATGTTAAATAACCAGATGGTATATGTACAAATACGGGTACATATAATCTGGTTGGTGGTGCAATAACCATCTTGAAAAATATGAGTTCGTCAATGGGAAGGATGACATCCCATATATGAAATGGAAAATAAAAAATGTTTGAAACCACCAACCAGATAATCTATGTAGGTAATTATCATGGATAATCTATATGCTAATCTATATGGTATGCTAATCCTACATATGGTATAATCTATATGGATACCTCTGAAAAAGATTACCCATATGCGAACCATGGTGCTGGAATATGAATCCCAACATTTGCCCGAACAAAATCACCCAGTTTTGTAGGTAATTTTTACCATACATGAAGCATATGGATTAAAGAAGTACGATGCGTGATTCATGAAAGTAATAGATTAAAGCAATCTCTTAAAATTGTGGCTAATCTTATCTAATGAATCATTAAATGCTACAAGAGCTGTCTTGCACTCAGAGTTACCCAGTGTCAGATCAGTCTTGACTACAGCTCCCCCTGCTGAAAATGCGCTGCAACTGCCCCTGCAACTGCGGCTTCAAGCTGCAACAACTTCCCAAGGGTTTCACTCCACTGCGCAACAACTTACACTAAATTCTATTTGAGATTACTGTGCCCATATTCCCTATGGATCCAGCCGTACCTTCTTAGGAACAAAAATTGTGGTATGATTTACCTTCTCAGACAGTGTTTGCATCCATTAGGATTCTGAAACAAAGTCCACAACTCCAAACGGTGTTGTCCAAAGGTAGGTTTGGATTTGCATCTTTCCCGGAATTGCATAAATCCAGAATAAAACCATCTTTTTCAGTCAAATCCAAGATGATTGCTTGTTGATGACGTTTCCCTTTAGTGTTTACCCTCTGGTAAACATACAAAAAACTATGGAAAATCACATTTTTTAATGGGAAAACTCACTATTTCTATGGCCATTTTCCATAGCTATGTTGACATAACCAGAGGGTACCAATTGCTGATATCTCCGAGGTTGGATACAGATTCCCGTCAAGATGCTCCAGTGCCCAATCCGAAAAGTCGGGAACTTGCGGCTGCGATCTGGGCTGGGACACGCTCATTGGTACCACAAAAAATGTTCCATCAAAACCTCCATTTTATGATGTTAAATAACCAGATGGTATATGTACAAATACTGGTACATATAATCTGGTTGGTGGTTTTACCCGTCTTAAAAAAATGAGTTCGTCAATGGGAAGGATGACATCCCATATATGAACTGGAAAATAAATGAAAATAAAAAAAATGTTTGAAACCACCAACCAGAAAACATCACCCCCAGTAGCAGGCCAACGTCTTCTATGCCTTCTGAAATAACTCTTCAAACTGCGGAGGATTGTAACTCCGCTTATTTCAGGGAAAGCATGCTTTTACTATCCATGCTTTTTGGGGGTGTTATATCTGTCTTTCCCTGGAAAATCATTTCTCAGGGAAAAAAACATGACCAACAAATGGTTTAGAACCCAATTATCCCATAGATCATCCCTATCCGATCCCCCCTACTGAATCTCCCTGTCCCATCTTAAGCTATCGTGTTTTTTCGAGGTTTACCTACTATGGTTTTATCATAATCCCCAATCATTTAGTATCAGTTCATGACTCGATTCTCCCATACATCATCCATAAACGATCCCTATTGTTGGGCTGGTTCCCTCCTTATTTTCAGCTACAAAACACATCATTCTACACATCATCCTCTGCAGGGCACTGGCGCATCAGCAGCCACTCAGTGCCTTGCAGCTGCTTTTCGGCTTGCAGAAAATAGCGGCTGTCGGTCCACAGCAGCGCCGGGAAACAGTTTCCCGTTCCATGGCCTCCGTGGACCCAGTTTACTGGGATTTCACCAACCATCATACAGGATTTTTTGCCCCCCCAGTGATGTGTTTGTTGGTTTATAAACCCCATGAATACTATAGATATATCACTATATCACCAACAAAAACCATAGTTCCAAACCACCAATCAGTGTTTGTTGGTTTATAAACCATGAATTAATCCCCATGATATAACTAGTTCGTTATATCTACCATAAACCCAATCGAATTCAACCACTTTTTTTTTAACCAACTGAACGCCATCGCTCGACTGGGGGCCCCATCTTGTATAGGATTTCACTTGGTGGCTTTGCGGGAGAAAGTTTGTAGCTCGGGGGGAACACCTGGTGATGTAGATTCGAATGTAGATTGATATGAATACAATAGAGATGTAACGCTTTTTTACTGCAATATAGATGTAGAGGATCGATGTAGATTGGCGTGGATCGATCTGGATTGAGGTTGGGACAGCCATGTCACTAGTGCATGCCGTTTAACTCCTGAAATTTGTTGAAAAATCGATGGTTGACTCTTTGACATGGCCCGAAGGATCAAGAAAATGATTCCGTGCCTTTCCAAGCCAACCACATTAATGGCAAAGCAATAATAAAGGACCCAGATGTTGATGGTTTTGCCAAGTACCACCCATAAAATTGCCAAATTCTGGATGTATTAATGTGGTAAACCCAATAACAAACTATCCCCGATATAGGTTCATAAAAAAATGGTATACCATGGTACACCCCGTTCGCGATGAGATGATTTCAGTTAATGACCCCCAAATGTTTAGTTGATGGGATTGTTGATTATTGGGTTTACCACGTTATGCCACGTTATTCCACGTTTCTCCCGGGTTCAACGTGAGTTCTCAGCCTTCCCTGCGTGCAATGTGTGCCTGTTCAGCTGTGACCAAAGCACTACCTGCACTCCCAGAGAAACCAGTCAGAAAACTCCTCCGTTCATCGGCGCTGCAAACATATTCTGAACTATGAGCGTCCTCCGGTCGAGGGACATTGAGGAGATTGGTGAAGTCATGCTTGGCCAGCAATGGAATCATGGAATCGGATGGAATCTCGCATCACATACTGAGACCTTTCATTATGTCATAATGTTCATACTGAGACTGCTACAAGGTGGTGCCCCCGTTCGATAGCTAAGTTGGTTTATAACTCCAATAACTATGGTTTATAGGTGATATATCTATAGTTAATGGGATTTAAAAACCAATTTATAACGTTTGGGGGGCACCACCGTGTATATATCACTTCTTTTCTGAGTGTTAACAGCGACCTGGTCGAATTCCTGCTACTCGGCCCTGCCAGAATTTTCACATGGACCGTCCAGTCGACTGGCGAGCCAGAATCTAGGTGTAAAACATGCGAAACAAGTGCATTGTGGCATGATGTTTCTGAAATTATGTAGCATGTAGCATAGAAATACACCAGAACTTCACCATAAAACCGGGAAGAAAAACATCTTAGAACACATCTGGTGCCATGTTCGCCTTATTTTTTCGCCTTCATTCAGATGTCATCAGATCTCCTGGCTGGTAACCAGATAGGCATCCAACTGATGTACCTTCATCAAGGCTCTCAAACCTTGCAAGCGTTGCGCGCTGCTCTCAGGGTCGCAGCTATCCTTGGTCGCTGCTCGAACCGGGGGATCAATGACAAGATCCCCAACAAAATGCCGCCAGGGGGGTTCCATAGTGATGCTGGATCCACAAAATAGATGGGATGGTTTATTTATGTTTATTTCATGGAAAAACCTGAACAACAATGGATGATTACTGGAGCTACCACCATTTTAGGAAACCTCTCTATCTATATATATATATAATATCCATTACAAAAGGCTACCTGCGTATCTACATTTGACGGGCAACATATCTATATTTTCTCAAGTACGGATGTAAAAGTCATCAACTTGTAAAACCAATCAATCAATATATATATATATATTATATACACACACGTATTATGGGGGTGGGTCAACACCTATTGTTCCCATATGTTGGGGGAATAAACATCCATTAAGCATCTATGACTTGTTGGGCACCCTAAACGGGTCCCAGGCTGCAGCGAAACGAGACTCGTCCCAAGAAAAACGAGACTCAGCTGGGAAGAGAAATCCGTCCCAAGTAATGATAATTACAATGACATATGGTACCCCAGAATCATTAGACCATTTATTGAAACCCATGGTGACTTGGGGATCCCACATGACATGACTTAAGAACCCCCCATATATATTGATTATTGGTAGGTTGATAGACAGATAGATACAGTAAATAAATATTCATATCTGAGTTTATACACATCATTTTGTCATACACAACTTATGTTTATATATAACCTCCAGTTAGAGACTACTAAATCCAGTTATAGATATTTATAGTGGTTCGTTGATCCCATAATGGTGAACTTGACCAACCCCATGACTTGAGAAACCCCCATATGCTCATCATGGATGTCATTACTGGTTGGTGGTTGAGCCACCCCTCTGAAAATATGAGTTCGTCAGTTGGGATGATGAAATTCCCAACTGCATGGAAAAAATAAAAAATGTTCCAAACCACCAACCAGTATATACTGATAATACTTAATGATAATTATATAAATGGCAAATCTCCGCTTCCATCCCTTTCTTCAAATCCATCACAGATGACGAAACCGTTTGCTGCCAAGCTTCGCAAAAGGGAACCCCCGGGCGGTAGCAACACGGGCATTGCAACTGGAACTGGGACCCCAAATCCAGGCGGATCCGTCTGCGCTTGGTTGCCATGGTCGCGGCCGTGGGTCTTTGCCAGTGCCCTGAACTCTAGGGGAATTCCTGTTCAGTTTTACTGACACATTTAAACCAAATAAGCTTCCGAGAATGAAATGGGTTCACTGTTATTCGTGGTTTCTGTTAAATATTATAGCATTCCATTGATATTTCATTATATAATGTCTTCCCCGTAATATTAATCACCTCCCCACAAACTATTGTTATTACCAAAATGTTGTTGGTTATTCCTGCTGTGTTTCTGTTTGGTTAATGGTTCATGGTAAATGGTAACATTACCAAACCCCCAAGATGGTTAATGTTTAGTTACTATGAATAGGTATAAAACACAACTATCTAAATTTAACCGTTAACCATGAACAATTACCACTAAGCACAATTAACCACTATTAGCATTACCATTAAGCACAAATAATCATTATTAGCCGTTACCATTGAGCCTTAAGCACAATTAACAATTATTAACCATTACCATTCACCATTACCAGGGTTAACCATTACCAGGATTAACCATTGTCAATTATTAACCAGGGTTAGCCTTAAACACAATTAACAATTATTAAACACCATGAACCATTATTAACCAGCATTAACCATCATTAATCATGGGTGATTTATTTCTTGTTTAACCATCATTAACCATGATTAACCATTCTCAAACAAGAAATCAACCATTACCACCGTGCTATTCCTGTTCTGTTTCTTTGATTCCGCCGCTGGCAGAGCGTAAAAAAAGGCTGGCGCCGACGGAGTCGTCTTCGTCTGGGGAGCAAAACTAGACCAATGGACTCCAAGACTCCAGGCTGAATATTCATAATATATATATATA